>ULNH01055311.1_pt1 | contig 10868 bp, 12 predicted proteins | sample 1951871 | NCBI WGS metagenome assembly ULNH01 (sample SAMEA4835572, study PRJEB28245) | human gut metagenome | biome: gut microbiome; material: fecal sample | place: Denmark | collected 2008 | reverse complement strand
TAAGTTAGACTTAACAAAAGACCAAGAGAAATCTCTTAAGAGAATCTTAGTAGCTTATCAAAAAGCTAATGGTTGTGTTATGAGTGACGAGAAGAAAATTGATATATTCAACATACTTAAAAAATGGTTTGAGCGTGAGCAGATGAGAATATCAAAGAAGAAAATTGATAAAATCTTAGAAGATGCTCATGAGGACACCTATGAAGAAACATTCCAAGCAATGGAAGCATTTATTCATAACTTGAATACTATGCATAGTAGAGCAGGTGCTCAGGTACCATTCTCATCTGTAAATTACGGTACTGATACTTCTGTAGAGGGTAGAATGATTATGGAGACCATTCTTAAAACAACTTGGGATGGATTAGGAAATGGGGAAACACCTATTTTCCCTATTCAAATTCTTAAGTTAAAAAATGGTGTGAACATGAATCCTGGTGACCCAAACTATGATATTTTTGAATTAGCATGTAAGGTTAGTGCTAAGAGATTATATCCAAACTTTGTGAACTGTGATGCTCCATATAATGCAGAATTATATGTTGAGGGTAGACCTGATACAGAAATTGCTACAATGGGTTGTCGTACAAGAATAGGTTTAAATAAACATGACCCAGATAAATCAGTAATACCTGGCAGGGGTAATTTATCATTTACATCAATAAATTTACCTAGAATAGCAATTCTTTCAAAAGGAGACATTGATGTATTCTATAAATTACTTGATGAAAGAATGGAGTTAGTACACAGACAATTATTAGAGAGATTTGAAATTCAGTGTAAAAAGCATCCTATTAACTATCCATTCTTAATGGGACAAGGAATATGGCTTGGTTCAGAGAAACTTGGACCTAAGGATGATATTAGAGAAATACTTAAACATGGTACATTGGCAGTAGGTTTCATAGGCTTAGCAGAAACACTTGTAGCATTAGTTGGTAAGCATCATGGCGAATCAGAAGATTCTCAGAAACTTGGATTACAGATTATTCAGCATATGAGAGATTACACAGATGCTTGGTCAGAAAATGAACACATGAACTATTCTGTTATAGGTACACCTGCTGAAGGATTATCAGGCAGATTTATAAGAGCAGACAAGAAACTATTTGGTACAATACCTGGAGTAACAGATAAGGACTATTATACAAATAGTTCACACGTACCTGTTAATTATCCAATCAGCGCATTTAAGAAGATTGAGATTGAGGCTCCTTATCATGCAATAGAAAATGGAGGTCATATCTTATATATTGAAATGGATGGAGACCCTACAAAAAATCTTAAAGCATATAAGAAAGTAGTCAAATACATGCATGACAAGAACGCTGGATATTTTGCTATCAACCATCCTGTAGATAGAGACCCTGTTTGTGGATATGTAGGTATCATTGGAGATACTTGTCCTCGTTGTGGTCGTAAAGAGGGAGAGCCAATGACTATGGAAATGTGGAACAAGATTAAGGGGTATGCAAACGCAGGAAATGCAGATACATGTGGTGCATGTGGTAATCCAGAGGAAGAAATGGATAGATTACCTAATATGTTAGATATGTCCGATATGAAGTTCGAAAGAAATATATAATCAAGATATTGTGGTATAAGATAACTAGTTGTCAAGATTTTGTGTAATTTTGGCAACTAGTTGGCAATTTTTAACACAATTGGCAGAATTTTCAATTAGATTTGAAAAGAATCAGTTTGGACTTTAAGAACATGTTAAAAGACTTTATATTAAAAATAAGTATGTTAATAAATGTTAGTTAAAGACTAACATAAAAATATAATATATCATGGAGGTAAGGTAAAATGCCAGTAGTTTCTGAAAGAGAAAGAGGTAAAGGTGTAGGATTTAGTAGAATACGTAGAATAACAGGGTATCTTACAGGTGATTTAAACACTTGGAACAGTGCTAAACGTGCTGAGGAACATGATAGAGTTAAGCATATCTAGTAAAACAAAAAATTGAATACAAAGATAAATAGTGATAGTGACATAATATATGTTACTATCACTATTTTTATTTCAACAAAACCTATTAAATAACATTTATAAATAAAAATATTGTTAATTAGATTTAGCTGGAATAATTTTAGGAGAAAAGTTAAACATGAAAAATAAACAATGGACAATGATATTTCATGTAGCTTTACTTGTGTTATTATTAATAACACTTGTACTAGTTGTTATATCTAGTTCTAATATAGAAAGTAAATACATTTCAGATTTAAAAAGTACAAAACAAAATGAACTCTACGGAAATATAATAGAGGTAGATAATTGGGAAAATAGTAAAGATACAGTAGAATATAATAAAATAACAACCTATAAACATGTTATAGATGATTCAATGATAGGAAATTACATAGTATTTTTCTCATATCATTCAACTGTTAAAGCATCATTAGTAGATGGAGAAGATAGACAAGTAATATATCAGTTACTAACAGATACTATTTTTAAAAGGTCAACATCTAATAATGTAAATTTTATACATATACCTTTAGATGCTAGTGGTAAAACAATAGAAATCGAAATGAAAGGTTGCTATGATAATATAGTATATCCTGAAACGAAATTTTTATGCGGAGAAAAGTATGACTTTCTAGCATATTATGTTTATGATGACATAGCAAATATAATTGTTGAGATAGCAATGCTTATATTTTCAATGGTAATTTGCATTGTATGTTTAATGTGCTTAAAGTATAAATCATCTGTACTAGATATGCTATACTTAGGATTATTTATGTTAACATTTTCATTATGGTGTTTATCAGGAAGTAAAGTTATACATGTAGTATTTCAACAACCAGTAAGAATATTATATATAAACTATTTCAATTTATACTTAACACCTCTATTTCTTTTATTATACATAAGGGGAAAAACATATGGGCATAATATAAAGAAAAGTACTATAACTTATACAATATTGGCACATATTATATTAATAGCTATTATAGAACTATTACAATTGTTTAATATAAAGGACATCAGAGAAACAATATCCTACTTACATATAATGTTAGTATTTGAGGTACTTTTAGTATTCAAGTATAATATTACTCGCATACATTCAAATGAATCAATATCATTGAAAGATTTTTTAAAATCACATATAACATTAGGTATGATTCTTGTAACTGTGATAATTGCAATTATTCAATATGCATTTACTTCTGTAATAAATCCTGCATTACTCTGTATAGCTATAATAATATATGTAACAAATCTTGTATTAGAAACAATAAGAGACCTTTATCAAGACATACTGGTTGGACAACAAAGCAAAGAGTTAAGAGAAATAGCATATACAGACTCCTTAACTAATATTAAAAATAGAAATGCATTTATATCTGATACAAAAGACATTGAACTAAATGAACTTATCATAATAGCATTTGACTTAAATAGCTTAAAATATTATAATGATAATTTTGGTCATGATAAGGGAGACAAGCTAATAATAGGAATGGCAGAGATTCTTAAAAAAGTCTTTGGAGACAAAGCATATAGAATTGGTGGAGATGAATTTGAAGTTGTAATATATGACAAAGGTATTAATATAGATTCATTATTACTAAAGTTTGAACAAGAAGAGAAGAAGCTTAATGCAGATAATAAAGACGGTATTAAAATAAGAGCAGCTTATGGATATTGCAGGTATGACGGAGAAGATGGTCATGACATAAATTATATGATAAATACAGCTGATAAAAGAATGTATGAGCATAAGAAAAGTTTAAAAAACTTTAGATAATCTGAATAGACATTTGAAAATCATTCAAATGTCTTATTTTTATAAATATTGAGTAATAGACATATAGCTATCTAGTTGTGTATAAAAACAACAAAACTATTTTTAAGAGCAACTCTACAATATTCAATTACAACTTTGTTAGTTGCATAAATATATTTTATTGTATAATAAAATTTTTAATGGATGGATAATTATGATTAGAGTAGCAGACATATATAAAGAAAGTATAGTAGATGGAGAAGGATATAGAATGGCAATATTTTTACAGGGGTGTAATCATCACTGTAAAGGGTGTCATAATCCTCAAACATGGGATTTTAATGGCGGTACAGAAATGGAAATATCAGACATTATAGATATGTATAATTCTGACATAATGGATGGAATAACTTTAAGTGGGGGAGACCCATTCTTTCAAGCAGACAAACTGCAAGAATTGTTTAATTACTGTGAAAATAAATCAGTATCATTATGGGCATATACTGGATTCATTTTTGATGAATTTTTAAAATACATTAATAATGAACCTTGCGATAATAGAATAAATGATAGCATGATAAATATGTTAAAGTATACCGAAGTTGTTGTAGATGGTCCATTTATATTAGAGCAGAGAACAGTTGAGGCATTGTACAGAGGCTCTACTAATCAAAGGCTAATAGACGTTAAAAAATCTTTAGCAGAAAATAGAGTAGTAGAATATATACCAGAATAGTAATAGAGAGGCAGGACAGTTAAATGAAATTCGTATGTATTATGGGAAGAAGCAACTCTGGTAAGAGTACAGTTGAGAAAACACTTGAACAAATGGGGTTTAAGAGAAGCATATCTTATACAACTAAAGAACCCCAAATAAGAGATGGTATAAAAGAAAAAAATGGTGATGCATATAGATTTGTTTCAAGAGACAAGTTTATGTCATTAGTAAAGTCAGGTAAAATAATTGAATATGCAGAATATAATGGTAATTTATACGGAACACCTAGACCATATGGTTCTAAGAGATATGTTGCAGTAGTAGAACTTAATGGTTACAAAAAACTCAAAGAGATATACGGAGAACAAGTAACAGGATTTTATTTAAAATGTGATGAGGACATTGCAATTAAAAGAGCAATCAAGAGAGATAGCTCAGATGAACTTATAAAGAAAAGACATAAGTCAGATGAGGCTATGCTAGAAGAAATGGAAGAATTGGCTGATATCATAATAGATAGTAACCAAGACCTTAATAAAATGATTGCTGACATATTAAAATATTTAAGAGAAGAGGAGAATAACTAATGAAACAATGTGCAAGATGTGGACAACAATTGAATGATAATGAACAATTCTGTACAAGATGTGGTGGAACTAATTTTAGAGCAGCAGCTAACCAACCACAACAAGTAAGACCAAATAATATGCAGCAAAGACCAATGAATAATGGTATGCAACAAAGACCAATGAACAATGGTATGAACAATGTTCAGCAGAGACCAATGCAGAATACACAACAGGGTCAGCAGGTGCGACCACAGGTAAATAGACCTAATCAACCTAATAGAAATAATATGCAGAATAACATGCAAAATACTGGAGTATCACCTACACAACAAAATAATCAGTTTACTGATACACCAGTGCTAAAATTAAGAAAAATGAGTAAGAAAGAAAAGCAGTCAAAGGAAATGGAACTCATGTATGCTAAGAAAGCAGCTAATGAGCGTGGAGAGTACTTTGATGATGAAATGTTTAAGCAGCAACATGGATGGTATGAAGATGGAAGTGCTCCTAGTGTAGCATCTGGAGATATGTCAGTAGGAGATTGGATTAAAACATTATTAATAATGCTTGTACCAATAGTAAATATAATTGTAGCAGTACTGGGAATAAGAAACAGCTCAAATCCTGATTACAAAAAGAATTATTATAAAGCATTTTTAATTTATTATGTAGTTGCATTTGTATTAAGTGCACTTGTTACATTTTTATTGTAAGGCATAAATAATTCGTAAGACTAGTTATAACATTGCTTAAAACTATACTGTGTAAACTAATAAACAATATATAGGGTGCTTATAACATAAATATAAGCATCTGTTATATATTAAGTAATTAAATTTTAGATTTATTATAGGAAGAGGAAAGAGATGCATGTTGACAAAACTAGGAATACGAAAATTAATTGATAATGCCAAAAGTGAGTATAATTGCTCAGGTGATAAAACAATACTTGTCAATATAGCAATAATGAAAGGACTTTATATAGCACTTGGTGGTACAAAGTATATAACTATGCCACAGAAGTTTGATAATATGGCAACATATTCAAGTATAGTGTTTAAACATAAGTTAAATACTAAAACTAAGATGTCAAAAGATAAGTTAACAACACTTTTAGTTAAGTCCTTAATGACAGTAGGAAAGAAACCAGAGAATATTATAGGAACAGCAGTTCCGATATCTAATAATGACATTTCAATATTGATGTTAAATTTAATATTTAGTGAGTACACTGAAGATATGATTATAAAGTCTTTAGATATACAAAATATAACATTAGATTTATTACAGAAACTTGATGAAAGAGAGGTAGGTGTTTAGAATGGCAGCTGGATACAATGTAGGTGCAAAATATGAAATAGTTGGAAGAATACAACACGGTACATCTGTTATGGCCTATATGATAAAAGACAGAGTTGAAAATTCAACATCTATTATTGAAAAAGGCATTGTAGAACAGTTAGCACTCAATAAACAAATTTATAACTGCAATGCCCAGTTATATGGCAACATAGTAAATATGAAAGGTGTTAACTGTAAATTAAATCAGTTACCTAAGTATACAGAAAATGGAGATTTAGTTCCTGAGGAAGAAAAACCTAAGAAAAAAGCTCCAGCAGACTTGAAACTTATAGGTAAAGTTCAAAATGGCAGAACTATCACTGATTATGTGGTTGTAGCACTTAAAGATACATCTAAGAAAATGAAAGTACCTAAAGAAACAGTATTACAACTTGCACAAGAAGGCAGAATACTTAATGCTAAAGTTCAGATGAACAATGGGGAGTTGATGTTACGAGGAAATTATGGAGTGAACTTGTCACAGCTCACAACATATCATTAACATTAAAAAGAGGCTACAACATGAAATCAATAGATATATTTGTTGAAGGAAAATATGACTATAAGTTTCAGTTGGGCACTTGGATATACTATATGTCTTATAAGCAGGCAGTAGTAAAAAGAACTGGACAGATAAACGGATATGGGTCACCAACAAGGTCGGCACTACAAGCTTTATATAAAGCAATAGAAAAAATAAATGAACCTTGCAAAGTCACAGTTTATAGTAAAGTGCCTTTGGGATTTAAAACACCTAAAAAATCTGTAAATAAAGACTTATTAATAAATATACAAACTGCTGTAAATAAAGCAGGACACATATTAAGTTTTGAGATAGATAAAGACTTTTCAAAACCATTGATGTGGGAACAGGTGTATGGAACACCTATAAATCATGATAAGCATATTAATAAAACAACAAAACCAGATATAGCTAATAAGAATACACCTAATGATGTGTTTGCTAACAGTGAATCAGAAGAGGAAAAGCTAAAAAGAGAATGGGAAGAACTACTTAATGAACAACATGGGGCATGGGTGCCTGGGTCTGGTGGATATTAATATGCAAAGCATACATTTGAAGGGGGAATACATATGAGAAATGAGATTTTAGACTTAGTAAGAAAATTATGCAACTTATACTATAATGGTATTTTTGAAGATTTGATGCTACTTAATGGTGGATGTGAAGGCATATCAATTAAAGCATCATCAACAGATGAATTTGTAAATCAAGTAGCAAATTGCGGATATAGCTCATTTGTAGTAAGATTACCAGGAAAATTAAGGTATGAGAAACCTATATATTTACCTGGCATAAGTTCATACAGACTTAATAGAAAGTCACTTGTATTAGAAAGAGTACCATTAAATACAGGTGTTGGATGTGTTAGACAGTCAGCTATTAGAATAAGGTGGTAAACATGAGTTTTGAGTGGAACAATGCAATACAAAGAATGCAACGAAATGAATCTATGATAAGGCTGCTAAGAAAGTTATATCCACTATGGCAAAATGGCAAAGTAACAGTGATAATGTACTCAGCACTTAATACTGTTGGTTTTGCAGATTTCAAAGACATTGAAGAATGTGCAAATTACTTTAATAGAATAACAGTGGATATGGTTTATATAAAGACATCATACAGTGAGTGTAATATATACATGCATCAATACGAAACATACAGATTTAATAAAGAAAGAGAAACATTAACAATAGACTGCGGACTTAATAAGTATGAAATTAAGATTTAATTAATGAAATATAAACATGGGTAACAGCATAGGAACATTATCAGAAAAATCAATACATTCAGAAATAAAAAACTACTTAGAACCTAATAAAGAATATCAAGAAGTAAAAGTAGGGAATTACATAGCAGATATAAAAAGAGACAATGAGATTTTTGAGGTGCAGACACAGCAATTCAAAAATCTCATTTCTAAATTAAACTATTACATAAAAAATGAATATGATATAACAGTAGTTTATCCATTGATACAAGAAAAGTATATTAATTGGATTGACCCTGTAAGAACTGAAATAGTCGAGAGAAGAAAAAGTTCATATAAGAGATACATTCAAGATATATTTAAGGAACTATACTGGATAAAAGATTACATAGTAAATGAACAAATAAAGCTTAAAATAATAACATTAACTGCTGAAGAGTACAAATACTTAGATGGGTATGGGCAAAATAACAAACATAAAGCTACAAAGATAGATAAAGTACCATCAAAAATAATAAATGAAATAAACATACAATCAGTTAATGATTTCAAAATATTTTTACCTGATACACTTCCAAAAGAATTTACATCAAAAGATTTTCAGAAATATACAAAGAGTAGAAGTAAATATCTTGGAAGTGGGTTAAAGATCCTGAGAGAAATAGGTGTAATCAAAGTTATACGAAAACAAGGCAATGCATATGTTTATGAGATACTCTGAAAGTGTAGGATATTAACTTAATACAAAACTAATTGTAATAAAATGATGATTATTTGTATTAAGAAATATGATATAAAGAAATTATAAATAAGCACTTATAAGAGGAATAAAGCATGATAACAATTCAATTATGTGGTTTAGTTATTTTAGGTATAATACTTTATTTTAGCTCAAACCAAAATAGATTACGATTAAAAACAAATGTGATATATTTAATTACACTAACTAACACAGTATTAGTTATTCTATTAGATATAGCATCTATATTAGTAATTATAAACAGTAATAAAATACATTATTTTTTAGTTGAAATCATATGTAAGTTATACTTAGTGTCACTCAATTCAGAAGCAGCATGTGGGCTACTATATGCTTTAACAGATGCTTTATCAGCTAGGAAACATAAAAGCAATATAAATACAATAATATGTATATACTTATCTTTAACATCTTTAATTATATTAGCATCACCTATAAAAATAGTATATAAAGCAGAGTTACAAGAAGTATATACAGAGGGATTAGCTTGTATAGAAGCTTATACTTTTGTATTAATAACTGTATTAAGTACAATAGCAACATGTTTAATGTTTAAAAAGAATATGCTAATTAATAGATACAAAGCTATGCTTATTTGGATGCTAATATGGGTTACATCAGCACTTATACAGTTATTTAACAGCGAAATATTAGTAGTAAGCTTTGCATGTGTATTGGGTATAATGATTATATATTTTCAACTTGAAAATCCTGAAAAATTTACAGATAGTGAAACAGGATACTTTAATCAACAAGCATTTACATCATATATAGAACAAATGTATCATGAAGATAAAAGGTTTTCAATACTTTTGATTTGTGATTCGAACGCATATTATAGATTAGAACTTACAAAAGATGAAATACAGGCATTACGTAATAGATATGTGAATTACTTAAGAAAGTTTAGTAGGCTAACATTTATATATGAACATGATAAAGCTATATTAGCATTTAATGACCCTAAAAAATGTAATGATGCATTAAATGAAATAATAAAAGCTTGCAAAAAAGAATTTAATGGTGAAAATGAACTATTAAGACCTTTATTGTATACAATATATGATTCAACAATTGTTAATTCAAGTGAATCATTAATTTCAATATTAAATTACACTTTCATAAATTTGCAGTATATGAAAGATAAGCATAACTACACTGATATAACTACTGATACAATTGAAATATTTAATAATGAAAATAAGATAACTAGTATGATACATAGGACTATAAAAGATGACAGAATAGAAGTATTTTATCAGCCTATATATTCTACTAAACAACATAAGTTCACTTCAGCTGAAGCACTTGTAAGAGTTCGTGGTGAGGATGGTAATATAATACCTCCTGGTACATTCATTGATGTAGTTGAAAAGTCAAACTTAATTTTAAAGATTGGACAGATAGTATTTAGAAAGGTATGCAAATTTATATCTGAGCATAACATGGATGAATTAGGTTTAGAATATATAGAGATAAATTTATCAGTAGTTCAATGTGCATATCAATCTTTAGCATTAGACTACATTAAAATTATGCAGGAATACAACATAGATACTAAGTATATAAACTTAGAAATTACTGAATCAGCATCAATAGATTCTAAACAGATATTACTTGGTAATATGAATAAGCTTATAAATCATGGTATTACATTTTCATTAGATGATTTTGGAACAGGTCAATCTAATCTAAATTACATAATGGAAATGCCAGTTAACATAGTTAAATTTGATAAAAGTATGACAAGTGCATATTTTGAAAATAATAAATCACAATATATAATGGATGCAGCAATGCATATGATTAAAGGGCTTAAACTTAAGATAGTTGCAGAGGGTATAGAAACAGAAGAACAGTTTAATATAATGAGTAAATTAGGAATAGACTATATACAAGGATACTATTTTTCTAAGCCATTATCAGAAAAAGATTTCATAAAGTTTGTAGAGGAGAAACAAGAATGCAAGATATAACAATAGACTACATCATACCAACATACTAT
>ULNH01043535.1_pt1 | contig 10902 bp, 10 predicted proteins | sample 1951871 | NCBI WGS metagenome assembly ULNH01 (sample SAMEA4835572, study PRJEB28245) | human gut metagenome | biome: gut microbiome; material: fecal sample | place: Denmark | collected 2008 | reverse complement strand
TTTATGGCTTTCCTCTACTTTCTTTCACACTAAGTAGGTCTGCCAGAATACAGCAGATCTGTTTTGCATTGTGATATAGAAACAGATTATGCTTAAAAGGCATTAAGCAACCCATAATAATGGGTATTGGACATAGAAAGCAATATGGGTGTATGATAAAAAACGATAAGAAATAAAGTGAATCTGAAATGCAAACTGTCACAGGAAAAATGTGAACTTTATGTAAAAAGTTGCAAAACCTATTGACCTAAAGCTTGCTTCAGGTTGTACCATAAAATAAAAACGCAAGGAGGAGATTTTCATGGATATCGAACAGATGAAAAAAGACTTAGGCGGTGGCAACGTATTTCCAATCGGTGGGGAAAATGTAGCATTTGCAAAGTATTTTACAGGTGAATGTTATCTGAATATGCTTACAACAGAGCGAGTACCTGTTGGTCTGGTTACTTTCGCTCCAAAAACAATCAATGCATACCACGTCCATCACAAGGGTGGCCAGATCCTTATGGTTACTGGTGGAAGAGGATGGTATCAGGAAGAAGGAAAACCGGCTCGTGAACTGAAAGCTGGAGATGTGGTAAACATTCCACCGGAAGTAAAACACTGGCATGGAGCAGCGAAAGACAGCTGGTTCCAGCATCTGGCAGTTGAGGTTCCGGCAGAAGGAGCTTCCAATGAGTGGCTGGAGTTCTTACCAGAAGAAGAGTACAACAAATTACCATAAATAAAAAGACGGAGGTTTGATGTCATGGCAAAGATTACACAGACAGCAGGAAGAAATGCTCTGGGAACATTTGCACCGGAGTTTGCACATTTCAACGATGATGTTCTGTTCGGAGAGAACTGGAACAATGAAGATATTGATTTAAAGACAAGAAGCATTATCACAGTCGTAGCACTGATGGCACAGGGAATCACAGATTCCTCTTTGAAATTCCATTTACAGAATGCAAAGGATCATGGGGTAACACAGAAAGAGATCGCAGCAATCATCACTCACGTAGCATTCTATGCAGGCTGGCCAAAAGGCTGGGCAGTCTTTAATCTTGCAAAAGAGGTTTGGAATGAGGACGAAGCAGAGAAATAACCTGGCAGAAACTGCTCGTCATGAAAGGGTCGCACAAAACACAGACGTGTATGCCGTTAAAGCCCGTAACTATAAGGGATTGCGGAGGGGTAGTCCAGTTTTATGCAGAAATAATTGGCATATCCATCATGCAAAGAGAGGCGGCGGACAGATTCTCGTATGTGTCGGAGGACGCGGATACTATCAGGAAGAGGGTAAGGAAGCCATAGAGATGAAACCGGGCGACTGCATTAACATCCCTGCCGAGGTTAAGCATTGGCACGGTGCCACTCCGACGGAGTGGTTCTCACATCTCGCAGTTGAAGTTCCGGGTGAGGAATGTTCCAACGAGTGGTGTGAACCTGTATCCGACGAAGTATATGGTGTTTTGAAATAGATAGGTCATAGGAGGCTTCTTAATTATTGTGATATAAATCAGTCGAGCGCGATGACGGTATAAGTACAGCTAAGCGTGTCAAGCACTGTGTTATAGTTTTCCTGCTCAAAAGAGTATGTCAGAGAAATGTCATTATTCTTTGCATTATATATTCTGTTATACGTTATCGAATACTGATAAAGCGGTACTTTTGGTTTTGAATTGGGTGCGTAATATTGATAGATGCGTGTGGCGTTTTTGCATGTGGTGTCATCGTACCCATCTTTCATAACGACACATAAATTTCCGTTGTTGTCATTTGAACTTACACCTATCGAGCCGCTTAAGCATACCATATATGTATGTCCCTTTTTCAAAGTGACCTTGTTCTGGGAGCAGGAGACCAGATCTCCGCTGTTCAGCTTCTGCGTAAAATACGGTGTGACTGCGTAATTTTGAAGAAGACGGTGGCCCGAGATACTGCAGTCAGCAAAAAAATAGCCTGAACATATACCATCTTTGCCGTTCTCACCATTTTGTCCGTCGGCACCGTCAGTGCCTTGAGCTTTTACTCCGGTATCGGAGCCGGCGATCCACCAGTTTCCGTTGTCACCTATAAACGGTGTGTTACCGTCTCTGCCGTCAACACCGTCTATACCGTCTTTTCCATCCTGGCCGTTGATGCCGTCTTTGCCGTCGGCACCATCATTCCCACGCAGTGTTGACATATCATAGAGGTTAAGCCATATTGAGTCCCCGGCATAGCGCCATTGCAGCATATCGTTATCGGCGCGGAATTCAGGAGTTCTGCCATCGGTACCTGTGCTGCCGGAAGGACCGGTAATGTCGGTGAGTGCCACAAGGTTCTGCCATGCGCCATCATCGTAACGCCATTGGATATATGCATCCGTACTGCGTACTTCCACAGTTCTGCCGTCAATGCCATCCTTACCATCGACACCGTCCTTGCCGTCGGCACCATCTATGCCGTCAATGCCATCTTTGCCGTTGGCACCATCCTTGCCGTCGGTACCATCTTTACCGTTGACACCGTCCTTGCCGTCGGTACCATCTTTGCCATTGACACCGTCCTTGCCGTCGGCACCATCCTTGCCGTCAATGCCATCCTTACCGTTGGTGCCGTTTTTTCCGTCCTGTCCGGCCGGACCGGCAGCTCCTGTAAGTTGTGCAATGTCCACCAAATCATGCCATTCGGTTTCGTTGTCGTATTTCCACTGAATAGCACTCTGACCACACTGTACGGCTACCCGGCGGGATTCCTTCCCGGTAATATTTTTCTTTACAAGTACGATACAGATTGCGGATAAAGTAATAGATACAAGCAGCAATGTACTAAGAAGTACAATTACAGGTTTTTTCACGCGAAACACCTCCACATATATTATTTTTTGTAATGTTCTATAAACAGGCTGACGCCTTGTTTTAATACCTCCATCTGTGTTTTCAGATAGTATTCGTCCTCAAACATGGCATAATGTACGCATGCGCGGACGAATATAAATATTAACGGCGTTATGGTTGTGTACGGTATACCTATTTTGGGCTCAAGCAGTTTGGCATACTCGGTGTATCGTTCATTTACGCCTTCAAAAAATTTCTTGCCATGTTCGATATATTTGGGCAGTGTATATACCTGGTACATAAGCCGGTATTTGCTGCCGTGTTTTTTGGCCGTCCAATAAGGCACTTCTTCGATAAAACGCATTACATCTTTCGGATCCGTTGGTGCTTTTTTCATAAAGTCATCTTCGACTTTTGACATACAATATGCTGTGGATTCAATGATAAGTTCGTCAAGATTCTTGAAATATGAATATAAATTTGCTTTGGTGCAGCCGCATGCATCTGCCAGGGCTTTAATTCCTGTGCCTGTAAGTCCGTTTTCTGCGTAACATTCAAAACATTTCTCCATAATTTCATTTTTGCGTTCGATGTGCTGTTGCTCTGTTGTCTTCATGTTGTATCCTCCTATGGTGACTGACCGTTTGTTTATTATTAGTATAACATAGTATTGTAAGAAAAGCAAGGTATGATTGGGAAATTTGATCGCAATCAGAAGGTGAAAGAAGGCGCCCGAAGTTCGCGCCGCTCCGGTCGCAGGAACCAAAAAAGCCACCTCAAAGAGGTGGCTGTAATAAGTCGATGCGACAGGATTCGAACCTGCGACCTCTGCGTCCCGAACGCAGCGCTCTACCAAACTGAGCCACGCATCGTCAATCAACGATAGATATCATATCACAACTCAGTTGGGATTTCAAGACCTAATTTGTGGGTGGATGCTAATTCCGGAAATATTCCGAATGACAGAGTGCGATTTATGACACGTATTGAGTATCAGATATTCTAATTCTATCACTTTTTTGAGGAGAATGGCTAATATGGTGTGAATTTTGATGATGAATTATTTAAAATAAGACACTTTTATCCTAAAACAGGTCTAATAATTGATATATTTGGGCGGAAACATACTGACTTAGAGCAGGATTTTCACACCAAATCGCCGAAAATGATAAAAAAGGTGCGAAAAATATAGCATACTATATCAAAATCACTCGTCGAATTAGAAAACAGGCACGACAATCGGTACGAAATATAACTGACTACATCAAAATCACGGCCGTAATTATCACAAAAGGCAATAAATCAGCCGCGTCGCGCTCACATTATCACAAAAGATACCTACCACAGCTAATTTATGCAGAGAGTCACAGATTTCCACAAATTTCCACATTGCTACACTATATTCAGAAGCTTCATGCCGTTTTCGTATGCAAAAGCATTCTGCAATGTTTCGACGGCGATGGCCTGCATGGCTTCTTTGGTGAAAAAACCCATGTGGGAGGTTATCAGCACGTTGGGAAATGTGCACAGCCGCGAAAGAATATCATCCTGGATTATTTTGTTGGAGACATCCTCGTAGAAAAGGCCATCCTCTTCCTCGTAGACATCAAGGGCAACAGCACCTATATGACCTTCCTTCAGTCCGTCAATCAGGGCGGCCGAATCGATGAGAGAGCCGCGGGAAGTGTTGGAAATTATGACACCCTGCTTCATTTTGCGGATTGAAAGTTCGTTTATCAGGTGGTATGTGTCAGCTGTTAAAGGGCAGTGGAGTGAGATGACATCGGACTTTTCAAAAAGTTCGTCAAGGGTGACATAAATTGCGTCAAGGTTTTCATTGGGATACAAATCATAAGCAAGAACCTTCATATGAAAACCGTTGAAAATGTCAATCATGCACTGACCTATTTTGCCGGTGCCGATAACACCTGCGGTTTTGCCGTTGAGATCCTGACCCATGAGACCATTGATACTCATATTAAAATCGCGGGTGCGTGTATAAGCGCGGTGAAGCTTGCGGTTCACCGTCAGAATGGAAGCCATGGAAAATTCGGCGACGGCAGCGGGAGAGTAACTTGGAACACGCAGAACCGTGATGCCGAGAGCTCTTGTGGCATCAAGATTTACGTTGTTAAAACCGGCGCAGCGCAGAAGAATAAGTTTGATACCGAGAGAAGCCAGTGCCTCGGCAATTTGTTCAGTTACGTTGTCATTTACAAAAATACAGACTGCATCGAAGCCACTTGCGAGGATAACAGTGTCCGGCATCAGTGAAGATTCAATAAAATGAATTTTCATGCCATACTCCTTGCTGAGTGGCTCAAACCACAGTCTGTCATAAGGTTTGGTATTGAAAAAAGCGATATTCATGATAGTACTCCTTGTAATATTTCAATAGAATTATTACCATATCGGGAGCAGATTATCCATTTATTTCATATGCGCTTCAATCCAGGCCAAAATATCATTGTATACAACATCACGGTCCTTCTCGTTAAGGATTTCATGACGCATGTCAGGGTAAAGCTTTAAGGTAACATCAGTGATGCCAAGTTTCTTATACTGCGTGTACACAGCAGACGGACCCTTGCCGTAATTGCCGACAGGGTCTTCACATCCTGCGGTCACGAGAATCGGCAGGTCATGCGGAATCGAAGTAAGATTACGCTCCTTGCATACGAATTTAAGAAGCTTGAAAAGCGTTCTGTAACCGTTAAGTGAGAAAGTAAAAGTACAATACGGGTCATCACGGTATTTATCGATTATGTCGCGGTCGCGTGAAAGCCAGTCGCTTGGGGATTCTGCGTCGGGGATGCGCTTGTTGTAACTGCCGAAAGCAAGCTTGTCAATAAAAGCACTCTTGTAGCGGTCTCCGCGGAAAAGTCTCAAAAAATTCGTGAGAAAAATACCGAAGCCGGTTACAAATGATGGCATTACGCCGGTTCCCATGACGATTGCCCCGTCGATGCCGGTGCCGTACATTGTAAGGTATTTGCGGAAGATGAAAGAACCCATACTGTGGCCAAGTATATAATAAGGCACACCTGGATGGGCTTCCTGGGTTATTTTCTTGAGACGGTGAACGTCGCGGACAAGAATTGTCTCGGCATCGTGCTCGGCAAAATACCCAAGGTCCTTCTCTGTTGCAGCGGTGAGTCCGTGGCCTAGGTGGTCTTCGCCGACCACAAGGAAACCGTGACCTGCCATAAATGATGCAAAATCATCATATCGGTCCATATACTCCTCCATACCGTGGACGATTTGAAAAATTGCACGAATATTGCCATCATCAGGTGACCATGAATAGGCATGGCAAGTATTTATGCCGTCTCTCGACGGGAAACCGAATTCTTTTCTTATTGCCATATAAATTACCTCCGGAATAATAGTATACACATATTTTCTCATATTTTACGGATAAAGTAAACCAACAGAGTTAAAAAAACGTTTGAAAGAAGGGGGATAACCGTCTTGATTTTTTATGCGCCGTAGTTTAATATTAATGTATATACACAAATTTCAGGAGGAACCATAATGGTCAGATTAAGTCAGGGCGGTGCATACCTCTTAGGCGGCACGGAGATTGTTGAAGACAATAACGAAGCAGCTGCAGTTCTTGCGGCTAAGCTTGGAAGTGCTCCGGATAAGAAAGAGGCGGCACACAATACTATTGCATATAATATATTAACATCACATAATACATCGGGTAATGATGAAAAGCTTGAGATTAAGTTTGATAAGCTCACATCACACGATATAACATTTGTAGGAATTATTCAGACTGCCAGAGCAAGCGGACTCGAGAAATTCCCAATTCCGTATGTACTTACGAACTGCCATAACAGTCTTTGCGCTGTAGGCGGAACTATTAATGAAGACGACCACATGTTTGGTCTTACATGTGCCAAGAAATACGGTGGAATATATGTTCCTCCTCATCAGGCAGTTATACACCAGTTTGCAAGGGAGATGCTTGCAGAAGGCGGTAAGATGATTCTCGGTTCGGACAGCCATACCCGTTACGGTGCACTCGGAACGATGGCAGTTGGTGAGGGCGGACCTGAGCTTGTTAAACAGCTCCTTAATAAAACATATGACATTAATATGCCGGGTGTTGTGGCTATTTATCTTACAGGTTCACCGGCCAAGGGAGTCGGACCTCAGGATGTTGCACTTGCCATTATCGGTGCTGTTTTTGCCAATGGATACGTCAAGAATAAAGTCATGGAATTTGTCGGACCTGGCGTAGCCAATTTAAGCGCTGATTTCAGAATAGGTGTAGATGTTATGACAACAGAGACAACATGTCTCTCATCTATATGGAAGACTGATGACAGAATCAGGGAATTTTATGATATTCACGGAAGAAGTGAATCTTATAAAGAACTTAATCCGGGCAACGTGGCATACTATGACGGCGTTGTATATGTTGACCTTGATAAGGTTAAGCCGATGATTGCCATGCCGTTCCACCCAAGCAATACCTATACAATAGAAGAACTTAATGCTAACCTTGAAGATATTCTTCACGACTGCGAGAAGAAGGCACTTGTAAGCCTTGACGGACAGGTTGATTTCAAGCTCACGGATAAGATTAAGAATGGCAGACTCTATGTTGACCAAGGAATTATCGCAGGATGCGCCGGCGGTGGATTTGAGAATATATGTGATGCTGCCGATATTCTCCGCGGACATTCAATCGGTGCTGATGAATTTACATTAAGCATTTATCCGGCAAGTACGCCTATTTATATGGAGCTTGCGAAGAACGGACGTCTTGCGGACCTTATGGAGACAGGTGCCATAGTTAAGACAGCGTTCTGCGGACCTTGTTTTGGTGCCGGAGATACACCTGCCAATAATGCATTTTCAATCAGACATTCGACACGTAACTTCCCGAACAGAGAAGGATCCAAGCTGCAGAAGGGCCAGATTGCATCAGTTGCGCTTATGGATGCGCGTTCGATTGCAGCAACAGCGGCTAACAAAGGATACCTTACTGCAGCGACAGATATTGATGTTGAATATACGGGACCTAAGTATCATTTTGATAGTAATATATATGCTAACAGAGTTTTTGACAGCCACGGAGTTGCGGATCCGGAGCAGGAAATTCAGTTCGGACCGAACATCAAAGACTGGCCTGAGATGGTAGCACTTCCGGAGAACCTCATTATCAAGTGTGTATCCGAGATTCATGATCCGGTTACGACGACGGATGAGCTTATTCCTTCCGGAGAGACATCCTCATTCCGTTCCAATCCGCTTGGCCTTGCGGAGTTTGCACTTTCGAGAAAGGATCCGCTTTATGTAGGACGTGCCAAAGAAGTTCAGAAAGCAGAGAAGGCAAGAGAAGCCGGTAACTGCATGGGAGAAGCACTTCCTGAGCTTCGTGACATAATGCATAAGATCAAAGAAACATTTGATGTAAGCAGAGAAAATACCGGTGTCGGAAGTACGATTTTTGCGGTTAAACCGGGTGACGGTTCGGCCAGGGAGCAGGCTGCATCATGTCAGAAGGTACTTGGCGGATGGGCTAACATCGCCAACGAGTATGCAACCAAGCGATACCGTTCCAACCTCATCAACTGGGGTATGATACCTTTCATTATTGATGAGGGTGAACTTCCGTTTGAGAATCTTGATTATATTTTTGTACCGGGAATTGCAGATGCTATCAAGACCAAAGCATCAAGCGTGAAAGCATATGTTGTGAATAAGGACATGAAAGAATTCGAACTTAAGATTGGTGAACTTACCGATGATGAGCGCAGGATAATTCTTGCAGGATGTCTTATTAACTTCTACAAAGAACAGTAATTTACAAAGCCCGACAGATGTCTGCAGCATTTGCCGGGCATTACTATACCCTCCAATCGCAAGAAAATTTACCCCAAATGATTAATTTTATAACAAATTTGAGTAGAAAAACGAAATTGACTAATCCAAAAAGAGAGTTCATAATCGTTATAAAAAATAAAATTAAGGAGGATGAGCTTGTGAAAACATTGGAGACAAACGACTGGATGATAATTAATAGTATCATATATAAGATTTACACGACTGAGGATGTTACGGTTATGAGAACGGCACTGCTTGAACAGCTTAAGATGATTATGGACTTTGACAGTGCTGATTTCTATCTGGCGGCGGCAGATGACAGCGGCAGACTGGTTGATCAGGTAACATATAACTGCGATGAAGACGGCTCGTCCAAATACAGTGAACTTGATTACAGCCGCGGCATTATGTATAGTGGCAAGAGTATGGTTTACCGTGAAACAGATATTATATCTGATGAGAAACGTGTGCAGACGGAATATTACAGAAAAGTCTACAAACCAAACAGCTGGCACTATTCACTGCAGATAATTCTCGGATACAACAAGGAATTTCTTGGTGTTATAACTTTGTATAGAACTATAGGCAAGGATAATTTTGCATATGACGATGTGTTTGTAATGGACATGATGAAAGACCATCTGGCATACAGGCTGTATCAGGACAGATACGGTAATGACGGACAGGGACGCAAGATGTCCGTTATTGAGATGGGCGAACGTTATGATCTTACCAGGCGCGAATCAACAGTTCTTGCGGCACTTGTGGACGGTGAAGAGAACCAGAAAGTGTGCGATGAACTCAGCATCAGCATAAATACACTCAAGAAGCATATATTGAATATATATCGTAAAACGGGCGTCAGAAACAGGGTTCAATTATTCAGAATGGTAAAATAGCAATATAAAAATTACCCCAAATAAGTATTAAAATGGCTATAATTAAGTATTGAAACGATAAAAAGATGATAGTAATATATCCGTAAAGCGAAGGAGCTAATCGAAAAGATTGGCTCCTTTTTTGTTATGTTGACGAGTATGAAAGTGCTCGCTATTAATTTCAATTTCAGGATAAGGAGAGGATCATTATGAAAGAAATTAGCATGATTATCAGACCGGAGAAACTCGAAGAAGTTAAATCAATTCTCGATGAGATTAACTGTGGTGGCATGACCATCACAACAGCTATGGGATGTGGCGCACAGAAAGGTGTGACCGGAGTCAACGAAATCAAAGGATTTAAGACAACAATTAACCTTCTTCCGAAGATGATGGTATCGGTTGTTGTAGAAGACAGTGTAGTAGAACCAATTATCATGAAGGTTCGTGAAAAGCTTGCTACCGATCACGTTGGCGACGGTAAGATTTTTATCAAACCTGTTGAAGAGGCCATCCGAATCAGAACAGGTGAGCGAGGAGATAAGGCTCTTTAAGCCGCATCTTACACGAGAAGCACCGGCGGCACTGGCCGGATCATAAGAAAGAGGTGATAACTTTGGGAAAGAACATAGTTGAATTAACCGGAGTAAACAAAATATATGGAACCAATCATGTTGTCAAGGATCTGACATTGACCGTGGAGGAAGGAGAATTCCTTACACTCTTAGGTTCATCCGGATGTGGTAAGACAACAACTCTCAGAATGATTGCCGGATTTGAAGAGCCGACGACCGGAAGCATCAAAGTTGAAGGCGAGGCTATAGAAGAGAAAGAACCGTATGAGAGAGATGTAAACACGGTATTCCAGAGTTATGCATTGTTTCCGCATAAGACCATTTATGACAATATTGCATACGGGCTGAAAATGAAGAAAGTCCCGAAGAAGGAGATTGCCGAAAGAGTTAAGGAAATGATGGAACTCGTCCAGCTTGAAGGATTTGAGAAGAGATATCCTAACCAGCTTTCAGGCGGACAGAAACAGAGAGTTGCGATAGCAAGAGCACTGATAAACAGACCTAAGGTTCTTCTTCTTGATGAACCGCTTGGCGCACTTGATTTAAAGCTTCGTAAGCAGATGCAGCTTGAACTTAAGAGACTTCAGAAAAAACTCAACATTACTTTTATATATGTAACGCATGACCAGGAAGAGGCACTTACGATGAGCGACAGAATTGCAATTATGCATGACGGTGTCATGGATCAGATTGCAACACCTACCGAGATATATGAACATCCGGCGACCAAATTTGTCGCAACATTCATTGGCGAGACCAATATTTTTGAAGGAATGGCCAAGATTGTGGACGGTGATACCATCA
>ULNH01050212.1_pt1 | contig 10924 bp, 5 predicted proteins | sample 1951871 | NCBI WGS metagenome assembly ULNH01 (sample SAMEA4835572, study PRJEB28245) | human gut metagenome | biome: gut microbiome; material: fecal sample | place: Denmark | collected 2008 | reverse complement strand
CGCTCTTCTTCAATGTCAGATTCGTCACGCATCGAAGGGAAGATTCCTTCTTCAAGCGCTACAACAAATACTACTTTGAACTCTAATCCTTTGATGGAATGAATGGTAGAAAGTACAACACTATCCTTTACAGTATTAACGCCAATTGATTCATCAAGGATAATATCATCAAATCCTTGTTCTAATTTCTTAATATTATTTTCGCCATCATAATTGTTTTCAATTTTAAATAAGATTGATTTAAATTCTTTTAAGTTAGCTTCACGATTAACTTCTACATTATCTTCAGCCTTAACCATTTCTAAGTAACCCGTTTTGTCTATCAATTCATCAAAGAAATCACCTAAAGGCATTTCATTGATCTTAGCAGTTAAATCATTTATTAAATTTTTGAATTCAATTAATGCTTGGGTTTTTGTAGAAGCATTAATTTCATTTACTTTATCAATCGCTTCAAAAAGTGATATATTTTCTTCATCCATCAACATCTTTACTTTTTGAATTGTCTTTTCACCAATTCCTCTTGATGGCTGATTAATTATTCGTTTAAAATGAAGAAAATTATTATGATCGATAATAAAATGCAAGTAACTAACTATATCTTTAATTTCACGACGTTTTAAATAAGATATTCCACCATAAATAACATATGGTATTTGGTTTTCAATGAAAGCAAGTTCAAAATTTCTAGCTATTACATTATTACGATAAAGTACCGCAATATCACTATAGTTATAACCTTTGTTATGAAGTGATTTAATTTCTGAACTTACAAATCTTGCTTCGTCTTCAAAATAGTATGATTCGTTGATAACAATATCATGGATATCTCCAGGGACATCACTATATAGTTCTTTGGGTTCACGACATTCATTACAAGCAATTAGACTATTTGAGCCCTTCAATAAAATATTGGTTGAACGATAGTTTTGAACTAATTTAACTATTTTGACATTATGATATTCTTCCATGAAAAGATACATGTTATCAACACTTGCACCTCTAAAGGAATATATGCTTTGATCATCGTCACCAACAACGAAAACATTTTGTTTTTCGCCTGCTAAGAGTTTGATAATATCATATTGAATATGATTAGTATCTTGGAATTCATCAACTAAAATGTATTGATAACGATATTGATATTCTTCTAAAACATGAGCGTTTTCTTCAAATAATTTTTTAGTTAAAATAAGTAAATCATCAAAATCAACGAGATTATTCTTAAACAAGTAGTCTTGATATAATTCATATACTTTATCTGCAACACCAACTAATTTTGCCATCCCATTTTTATAATCACCAATCATGTTTAAAGCCGTTTTAGGTGTCAGGTATTTGCGGTCAAGATTGTGTTCTTTATATATCTCACTTATTATTTTTAAACCTTCTTCGTCATCGATTATTTCAAAGTTTTGTTTATAACCGAGATGTTGAATATTAAATCTCAATACTTTAGCACAAAAAGCATGAATTGTTGATATAGCAACTTTATTCCCAACATCACCAGTTAACTTATTTACTCTTTCGCGCATTTCATTGCTGGCTTTTTTAGTAAATGTGATAGCTAGAATATGATGAGGAGCTATTTTTTTATCATTAATCATATATGCAATTCTTGTTGTGAGGGTTTTAGTTTTACCAGTTCCCGCCCCCGCAAAAACAATTATTGGCCCTTCAACGTATTCTACTGCTTCTCTTTGTTCTTTATTTAAATCTTTTAAGTAATCTTGTGTTGTCATATTATAATGTAAAAGATGATTTTAAATTAACAGTACGATTAAAAATCAGCTTATCTCCTTTTGAATCGTAATCGGTTGTAAAATAACCGTTACGGACAAATTGATATTTTTCTAATGGTTTAGTATCTTTTAAGAATGGTTCAACAAATCCTTCTAATTTAAGCCAAGAATTAGGATTAATGCGTTCTTTGAAGTTTTCTGTAGAAGCCACTGAATCAAGAATTAAAGGTTCAAATAAATTAAATGTAGCATTTAACGCCGTTGTAGCTTCAACAAAGTGAATTGTTCCATTTGGTTTACGATCTTTAAAGCCTGTCCCACTTTTTGTGAGCGGATCATATGTGCAATGTATTTCGGTGATTTTTCCATTCTCATCTTTAACTACTTCATTGCATTTAATAAAGTAAGCATTCATTAAGCGTACTTCTTCACCTACAGATAAACGTTTCCAATGTTTGTTTGGTTTTTCTTCTAAGAAATCATCTTGTTCTATATATAAATATTTTGAGAAATATATATCATGTGAACCAAGTTCAGGATTTTCCATGTTATTTAGTGCTGGAAGTTTTTCGACTTTTCCTTCTTCATAGTTTGTTATAACTACTTTTAAAGGTTTTAATATCGCCATCGGTCTTGTAGCAATTAGTTTTAAATCTTCTCTTAAGAAATGCTCTAGCATAGCGTAATCAATTGTAGAATTAATTTTGGAAAGTCCTGTTGATAAGATAAAGTTCTTAATGGCATTAGGCGTGAAACCACGACGTTTTAAACCTACTAATGTTGGCATTCTTGGATCATCATAACCTGTAACAAGCTTTTCATCAACTAATTGTTTTAAGTATCTTTTACTCATAATTGTATTAGTTATACCAAGACGTCCAAATTCATATTGATGTGGATGATGAGCAACATCACAGTTATTAATTACCCAATCATATAGAGGGCGATGATCTTCATATTCAAGACTACAAAGAGAGTGAGTTATGCCTTCAAAAGAATCTTGAAGAGGGTGAGCAAAATCATACATTGGATAAATACACCATTTATTGCCTGTTTGGTGATGATTAATATGGATAATACGATATAGTACTGGATCACGCATATTAATGTTAGGTGATGACATGTCAATCTTAGCTCTTAATGTTTTTTCACCATTTTGATATTTTCCGTCTTTCATTTCGTAAAACAACTTTAAATTTTCTTCAACGGAACGATTGCGGTAGGGTGACTCTTTTCCTGCATGACCTGCATCACCACGATAAGCTGCTAGCTCCTCTTGAGATAGGTCACAAACAAAAGCCAATCCTTTTTTTATTAAAAGAACGGCTTTTTCAAAAGTTGCATCAAAATAACTTGAACCATATACTACAATATTAGGATGATATCCAAGCCATTCAATATCTTTTAAAATAGCATCAACAAACTCTGTGTCTTCTTTAACCGGATTAGTGTCATCAAAACGTAAATTAGTTTTACCATTAAATTCGGCGGCTAATTCAAAATTAGTTATAATAGCACGAGCGTGACCAATATGCAAATAAGCATTAGGTTCTGGGGGAAAGCGTGTCAATATATGATCTACAACCCCACTTTCTAAATCGTTTTTCATTATTGTTTTAATAAAATTTGATGTTTCGTTCATAATGTTTCCTCTATTTTTAAAATGTTTACTGCATGTTGATATTTCTTATATAAATCTAACAAAAGCGCTTCATCACTTTCAAGATCACTTTTGTCAAAACATATTAACATAACTAGTATTCTTTTTGTATCAGCCGTAATTGCTGTTCTATCTGTGTCACTAGTTGGTGTACCAAAAGGTGATAAGTCATCAGTATATACCGGTATTTTATCAACATTAATGTGACCTCTATTAATACCATAATACTCATCACTTTCATTTCCAATTCTAATATATATATCACCAACAATCTTATCCATATCCACAACACAAACGCTTCGCATTGTTTTAACAGATAAAATGTTTCCTAAATCAACTGTATCATTTATTCTGTATAGTCCTAAGCCCTTTACAATTCTTCTTATCAAGCTCTCGGTTGCGAGTCGATATCTACTTGGGTCTTTCCCAAGTTTTTTATAAGCATCGCGAGATTTTTTTAATTTAGGAATATTCACTACTTCTTCAATCGTATATTTTGCGTTAACTTCTTTTATAACCTCATCTAAAAGGTCATCTACTTCTTTTGTTTTAGTAACGTTGACTGTCATTTGATAAGCTATAATACTGAAGTCTGGTAAAATTTTTTTTAGTTCTTCACTAATTGTTATTTTCATTTTTTAGTTCCTCAAGTTGCATTGAAACATGTTGATATTCTTTTAATTGATCTTTTAAAACTTTAATCTCATCATATTTACTATCAATTATATCTTTCAATTCATTTAACTGGATGTAAAAACGTGTTAAATTTTTCTCATTTTCTCCTTTTTGTTTCAATAAATTTAAGATTCGAACATTAAGCGGATTATTTGATAAATCATCATACGTTTTTTCTTTTTCTTTATATGAAGCAACTGTTTCGTCTAATTCTTTTTTAGCCGCAACAATTTCTTCATCTATTTCCGAAAGAGGTGTTTTAGAAAAAGGATCACACACCGCTATTCTTCTTTTATCTTGAAGCATTGTATAATTTTTATTTTGTTCTTTTATCTTAGCGACTAATTCGCCTTTAGTACTTTCATACTCTTTCTTTATTTCTAAATATTTTAAATATTCTGCCTTAGATGAAAGGACGTTCATTAAACGACTATTATATTCTTCAATTTCCTTAATTTTCTTCATTACATCTGCATAAATATTTTTTAAGTAATTGTACTCGGACTCTAAATCGCTACGCTCATTATCTATTTTTTTCAGTTTTTCCAACTCTTCATTTAGCATTTTTTCTCGTTTTTCTCTTTGATAAGTTTTATTACTTTCGGTGTCAATGCTTAATAATTCTTGTTTAAAAACTACTAAAAGATCTTCAAATGCTTCGGACATTCTAACGCTGTCATATCCTAAAAAAGTGAATCGTGTTGCTTCGTCTTCAATCATTTTTAAATGAGCATTCTTTTTCTTTTGATATAAATCAGCTATTTCTTTTTTAAAGTCCGCTTTACGACTTTCATTTAAGGTTAATTCTTCACGGATTTTTTCGGTTTCTTCATATGATACTTCTTGTATGGCTTTTTTTAAGTTTTCAATTTCATACTTTAAACCTTCAATATCTTTTTGAATTACAAAAAGAGCTTCTTCTTCACTCTTTATAGTTTGTGATACTTCATTTTCTTTTTCTTTAAGATTTATCGATATTAGATACCCTTCTGTAGTAATTGCTTTGACGATATCATATATACTGAATAAAAAGGTATCTTGATCAATTCCGTCTATTTCATACTCAGTTAATAATTGACGATATTTTTCAATATAATCACTATAAACCATATATAGTTTAATTGCGTCATTTTGTATTTTTGTTATTTTATTATCGTATGAAAACCGCGTCTCTTCTAAAGTTATAAATTTTGTGGAAAGTTCTTTTTCTAGTTCTTCTTGCTTTTTGATATTTTCTTTATTGGCATCTTCTACTAAGGTTAATTTTTGTTCTTCTAATGCATATTTTTCAATATCTTGTTCTATCGTTTGAATTTGAGATGCAATCATATCTAGACGATTAGTATAAACTTCATCGAATATTTCAAGATATTTACGTTCATAAAAAGCAACAATCTCATCTTTTAAATTATGTTGATTATTACTTGAAAGCTTACTTTTTAATTCCGCAATTTCCTTTGCTTGAGAATCAACAATTGTTTGTAAATCTTCGTTCATATGCAAAATCTCCTATCAATTTTTTAGAAAATGTTTTCTTCTAAATCTCGTGGATTTTCTTTTTTAGAACTAGTTATTGCACACTCCGTTGTTAAAAAGAGTGATGCTGTGCTAACAGCACACATTAGAGCGCTTTTAGCAACACTAGTTGGGTCGATTACACCCGCTGTAAAAAGATTTGTATATATATTATTTTCAGCATCATACCAAATGCCACGTTTTGGATCAATTTGTTTAGATACTTCCGAAATGGTTAAACCAGCATTTTCGATTATTTGTAAAAATGGTTGTTTTAAAGCTTCTCTAAACGCTTCTAACGCTGGAAGATACATTTTGTTACTTAATTCCAAATCAAGTGTTTGAGCTAATTCATAGAAAACCTTACCACCGCCTTCGATAATACCAGCAATGCTTGCAGCTTTAGTAGCATTCAAAGCATCTTCAATGCGGAGTTTTTTCTCTTTTAATTCCGTTTCCGTCGCACCTGCTACTTTTATTATCGCAACACCACCTAAAAGTTTTCCTATTCTTTCTTTTAAGTTGTTTTTATCATATTCACTTGTGAGTTTTGTTAAATCTTCTTTCAAGATATTTACTCTTTCAATAATTTCTTTACCTTCTTTTTCACCATCCATAATGGTCGTTTTATCTTTAGAGCAAATTATCTTTTTGGCACTACCTAAAACATCTTTGGTAGCATTTACTAATTCCATATCGAGAGCTTCATCAATCAATTTAGCATTAGTCAAAAAAGCAATATCTTGAAGATAATTATCACGTTTTTCAAGATATCCTGGGGCTTTTGTAACAACGCAATTAAAGACGCCCCTTAATTTATTAACAACAAGGGCGGAGATTACTTCTTGATGAACATCATCAGCGATAATAAAAAGAGGACGGGCAGTTTTAATTGCTTCTTCTAAAAACGGAACCAACTCATTCATCGTATTTATCTTACGATTAGTGACTAATATTAAAGGGTTATCTAAAACAGCAATTTGTTTGGTTTTATCAGTTTGCATATAACTTGACATATAACCTTTGTCGTATGAATAACCTTTAACAACATCTAAAAAAGTTTCTAAGCCATTCGTTTCTTCCAAGGTTATAGCGCCATCTATCCCTACTTCTAAATAAGCTTCTTTAATTAATGAACCTACTTCGGGTGATGCTGATGAGATTACTGCGATTTTTTCTAAATCATCTAGGGAAGAAATTGGTTTACTAAGTGCATCTATTTTAGTTAACGTTTTTTCAAGTAAATACTCCAATCCTTTTCTTAGCGTAACAGGATTAACTCCTTCATCAAGTTTCTTCAAACCTTCTTTAATTAAAACGGCAGTTAAAATAATCGCTGTGGTTGTTCCATCGCCTACATAATCGTTTGTTTTGTTGGCTGCTTCTATTAATATACTCGCACCCAAGTTTTCAAAGTGATCTGCTAACTCGATGCTAGATGCGATTACAGCTCCATCATTGACAATAAGTGGCGTTCCAAATTCTTGTTCAATGATAACATTTCTTCCTTTTGGCCCTAATGTTGTTCTTACTGCGTTATAAAGAATATCGACACCCTTGGCCATTTTAATTCTAGCATCTTTGGAAAATAATATTTCTTTACTCATCCTCAACCACCTTCGCTGCTACATCTTTTGTATCAGCAATATAGTATGTTTCATTATTATAGTCAACCTGCAAAAGTTTAGTCTCCTCAATAATTATTACATCACCAATTTTAAAGTTTTTTTCTTCTTTTGATATTGCAGATACCATGTATTGATAGTTGTTTTTAAAATTCATATATATACCGTTATTTGTTTTAGGGGTATATTCCTTTATAACAAGTTTTCCGTTGATAGGTAGTAGCATAAAATTTTCCTCCTATTATTTATTATTATATCACACCTTACCATTTTTTTCAAGTATTGATATATATTTTTTTATCTAAGGCCATAAAAAAAAGGAGCTGTTTAACCCTCTTAAATTTAGGGGTTGCTCCTTTTTTATTTTATTCTACAAATTGTTACAAATTGTATTCACAATAGTATCAGTTGCATCTTCTCCATATGCCCATACCATTATACCCATACCAGGGTTAGATGAAGCGTATTTGCATTTTTCTTTAATTGCAAGTTCACTATCAAAGGTAATAAAGACTTTATCTTTTGAGCTATATAAATATGATCCAACAAATTTATTATCATTATTGTATTCATCATATTGTACAAAATTACCACTATCCATTAGTGTTTTTATACCAGTGTAATATATTGTACCAGAATTCCATGTTATGCTTTGTCCTGGAAGATTATATCCAGATACTTGACCTAAAGTACCAGTAACACCAAGAGCAGGATACTTAGCTTTTTCATTAACAGTTCCTGTTATATTATAAGCTTTTCCATAGGCGGCTGCCCCTAATATTATTTTATTTTTAGAAAGACCTAAACTAGTGTAATAAGTTACTCCATAATCACATGAGAATTTATAACTATAACTATTAGAAGGAGAATAAACATGGGCAACGTGACTTGTTGTTGAAGATTTATTTAAGTCATAACTCATCATATTAACATAATCACAATAATGATTAATTCCACCTACACCATTTGAATATCTACCATCGTAGTCAAAACGATCTGTACCCCAATAAGTTGGAGGTGTTGCGACAGACAAGATATATTTACTTCCACCAGCATCTTGGATACTATCTAGTTTACTACGTAAATCTCTAAGTAATTTATTGAGATTAGTTCTATCAACAGCTGTTGTATAATCACCATAACCAGCATTACCAGATAGAATACCTGGGAATTCCCAATCGACATCGATACCATCAAAATTATATTGTGTAACAATATTGATAATATTATTTACAAATGTAGCGCGTGTTGCATCGTTATTACAAAGTTTAACCATTGCTTGAAGCGGTGCTCTATTAGCTCCATCGATAACGATATTTACTCTTATACCATAATTCTTTAATTCCATTACTTTTTCGATTAGTGATGTATTGATAGTCAATGTTCCATCTTCTTGTGGAATTGCGAAAGCATAATAAACCATATCCATATTCTCTTTAAACAATGTTGAGAATAGTTCTTTATCGTTATTATAACGTGTACTCCACTTCATGTAGCTACTTGCTGAACCTACAGCGAAGTATACAGCTTTTGGATGTTCCATTTCATCAAAAAGAACAGGATTAATTGTAATATCTTTATTGTATTCTTTTGTTACGCCATCTTTAGTAACTTTTACATTAACATTTACTATTTGGGCTTTATGAGTTTGATAACGGCGTAATGTATATCCCATATTATTTTGGATGACATATAAATGTTCATTACTACTGCTCCATTCAAGGGTTGCCCCTTCGTAAGATGATGGCAACTCATCAATAGTATATGATGTAACAGTATCACTAACGAAGTCTAAAACATTATTAATTTCAACAGTTCCCCATTTAGCATATAATGTAATATCCCTAGCGATAGAACCATTAAGAACTGTAAGTTTTTCACCCGTAAAGTCTGGTGATGTATACCATCCTTTAAATACATATCCTGATTTTGTTATAACTGGTAATGTAATTATATCGTCTATAGTAAAGAATTGATTATATGTAAATTCATCAGCGCCATCTGCTTCAAGAATTAAAGTATACACTTTTTCAACCATTTTACTAAATAAAACTGTTACATTAACTGAACCATTAGCAAGTGTATCTAAATCAGCACCAAATGTTACAACATCACCAAGCACTAATCCTAGATTCACTAACTCACTATATGTATTAGTAGTATCACCACTATATGCTAATAAAACATAATCGTAACTTGAACTCAAAGCTACTCCGCTTGCAGCAATTTCTTTAATGACATACTGGCCATCTACTTCTACGATAGCTACCTTATACCAATATAGGGAAGATCCTAGTTGTATTCCTGATTTAAATAATTCTAAACCTTCATATTGAGCAAAGCCAGTTGTTGCACCTTGCGTGTTATATGCATTTACTGTTAAAGTTCCAATAGTTGTAGCATCTTTTTCCCATTTAGCATAAAGCGTCATATCAGATGTTACACCATTCAACAAATCATATTCTTCAAATGCATTATTTACCCATCCTACAAATGTATAGCCAAGTTTTGAAGGAGTGCTTGGTGCGGTAGTTCTTAAACCATGTTTTACAGTTTCTTCTTTAAGTTCTTTACTACCATCTTTATATGTAACTTGATATATCAATCTTTCAAATTTTGCGTAAACAGTAGCATCTGTGCTTACTTTTTCTACTTTATTACCATCTTTATCAAACCAGCCAAGGAAACTATATCCTAAACGAGTTACATTTGGAAGTGTCACGATTGTTCCTTTTGCATAAGTAGTACCTAAAGCACTTCCTAAAACATTTGGAGTATGATCAAGAGCGTAGTGAACGCGTGGTGACTTTTCAATTGTAAACCATTTATATTTAGTAGTTAAAGTTGCTGATGTAAAATAGAAATATTTACATGTATCAACAAATGATGCCCAACTGCTAGCGAAGAAATCATTTCCATAAGGATCTGATTTGGAATATCCTTCATCAGTACGCCAATAAGCAAAGAATACTTCAAGGAATTCTAATAAATCAAGATATTTATTATTTTGATAACAATAACCTATGAAATGAGTTGTAGGTTGTGTTTCAAACGTACCACCTTTATCGACAGCTAAATAATACTTACCAAAAGCGTTACCGATACCTGCCATTTCATTGCCGCCATTTGCAGTCCAATTTTTACAAAAGCTTAAGAATTCATCAACATTATTAATGTTATATGAACTCATATCACAATCAGTATTAGCAATTAGGAAATAATAATAGTCAGAATAAAATGCTTTGTATAAGTCATCCTTGGTATTATATGCATCATAACCTAATTCATAGTTAATTTCAAATGTATCACCAAGTGTTACCTTTTTAACATTAATTGAAACAGAACCTGCTACCAAAGTAGTGATATCTGCTGAGAAGACAACTTCATCACCAACTTGGAAATTATAATCAACAAGTTTTGTATACATTCCTGATTGATCATCTTTCCATGAAAGGAGTAAGTAATCATAACTGCTTGGTGTTGCAACACTCTCAGGAGCTACAGCAGATACATAGTATTTACCATCACGTTCTGTAATAGCGACTTTATGCCAATATAGTGATGAACCAAGTGTCACACCTTTTTTATATAACACTAAACCATTGTATTGGGCAAAACCTGTTGTCGCATTTTGTGTATTATAACCATTAATGTGAAGACCTTCATCTTGTACTAATGGAATAATCTCTTCTTTTTCAAAACTACAA
>ULNH01031518.1_pt1 | contig 11014 bp, 10 predicted proteins | sample 1951871 | NCBI WGS metagenome assembly ULNH01 (sample SAMEA4835572, study PRJEB28245) | human gut metagenome | biome: gut microbiome; material: fecal sample | place: Denmark | collected 2008 | reverse complement strand
CCGCACCGGCAGGCAGTTCCGTTAACGCCGCCGGTATTGCTTCTGTACCTGCGTACAGCGGCAAGCCCTTTATTGCAATTAACGGCAATAAACCAAATTTTACCGAGGCTGATTTAACCGAGAAATCATTTGAAAAATACAGCCCGCTGGATAGTTTAAAACGCTGCGGAACGGCGTTTGCCAATGTGTCCAAAGAAACAATGCCTAAAGAAAAGCGCGGCAGTATCGGCCAGGTTAAGCCGAGCGGCTGGCAAACGGCAAAATACGATTTTGTTGACGGCAAATATCTTTATAACCGCTGCCATTTAATCGGCTATCAGCTTACGGCTGAAAATGCAAACGAACGCAATTTAATAACAGGAACGCGCTATATGAATGTGGATGGCATGCTGCCGTTTGAAAATATGGTGGCCGACTATATTAAAGAAACCGGCAACCATGTTTTATACCGTGTAACGCCGGTGTTTAACGGCAATAACCTTGTGGCGTCAGGCGTACAGATGGAGGCAATGTCCGTAGAGGATAAAGGTGCAGGCATAAGCTTTAATGTTTTTTGTTATAATGTACAGCCGGGCGTGGAAATTAACTATGCAGACGGCAAAAGCAAACTGGCAGAAGGGCAGCAAACGGCAAAAACTGCCGGCAATAAACCAAAAGTATGCCCAACTGCCGATGATTACGCAGTACAAAGCTATGTGTTAAATAACGGCAGCAAAAAGTTTCATAAACCTGATTGCAGCGGCGCAGAAAAAATAAGCGCTAAAAATAAGGAAAACTTTAAAGGGCGGCGTGCCGAATTAATCAGCAAAGGCTACAGCCCGTGCGGAATTTGCAAGCCTTAACCAGAGGTTAATTAATGGGATTAGTAGATGATTATTTATCGGCCTATAAAGTAGGCAAAAAAGAGCAGATGGCGGCGCGCATGGCGTTTTTTATCAGCGGGTTTGCGGTTGCCACATGGGCGCCAATGATACCGGCAGTTAAAGATAAACTGCAAATTGGCGCCGATATATTAGGCATGCTGTTATTAAGCATCGGCATCAGCGCTTTTATTTTTATGCCGCTGGCAGGTATGTTAAGCCGCAGTTACGGCTGTAAAAAAGTTTTGCGTACTGCTATTGCCGTTATGGCAGCGGATTTGATAATTTTATCGCTGCTTGGCAATATTTGGGGCTTTCTGGTATTTCTTGCGGTTTTTGGCGCGGCAATGGGCTGCATAGACGTTAATATGAACCTTAATGCCGTTATTGTAGAAAATGCTTCTAAAAAGCGTATGATGAGCGGCATGCACGCTTTATGGAGCGTCGGCTGCTTCGCCGGTGCAGGTTTATTCAGCCTTTTGGCCAAAGCTGGGCTTGGCATAACAGTTATTGCCGCCATACACAGCCTTATAGTAATAGTGTTTACAGTAATTTACAGCCGCCACTTTTTAAAGTTTAAAGGTGCTGGCAACGAAAAACCAATTGCTGTTCCCAAAGGCATAGTAGTGTTTTTCGGCGTGCTGGCGTGCATAACATTTTTGGGCGAAGGTGCAGTTATGGACTGGAGCGGCGTTTTGCTTACAGAAGTAAAAAATACGGAACTTTCGCTTGCAGGCGTAGGCTATGCTGTTTTTTCGGTAGCAATGCTGTGTATGCGCCTTTTGGGCGATAAAATTGTAGCCGTGCTTGGCGAAGAAAAAACACTGGTTTTTGGCAGTATTATCGGCGCTATTGGCTTTTTAAGCGTTATCTTTTTGGAAAACTTTTATGCCATTCAGCTTGGGTTTGTGCTGATGGGATTAGGACTTGCCAACATAGTGCCCACAATTTATTCGCTGACAAAATACCAGAAAGTTATGCCCATTAACGCAGCTGTAACGGCAATAACCAGCATGGGTTACACCGGCGTAATTTTAGGGCCGGCAGTTTTAGGTTTTGTTGCACACGGTTTCGGCATAACGCAGGTATTTTACCTGCTTGCAGTTTTGCTTGCCGCTCAGGCCGTGGCCGTTAAATATTACTTTGCCAAAATGGGTTAGAACATTGTTTAAAACTTTAAAGTTTAGTATAATTAAATAAAGTATAACAGGGAGCGGCAAAGATTATGGGCTGTGTAATCATCAGACAGGCAATCAGGCAGGCGAAGCGGCGTTATAACTTAAGGCCGGCACTTTGTTATGTAATAAATATTAACAATAAAATTAACGGACGCTTTGCTGTTTACGCTTAACGCAGACAGCAGGGCGTCCTTTTGTATTTTGGCGCAGGCTGTTTGAAAGGGGAAGGCTTTATGAACGATTTACTTAAAAAGATTGTGGAGTGGAATGAAGCAAATGAATATCAAAAATGTGTTGATGCCATTGAAGCCATACCGGAAGAAGAACGCGGCTATGAACTGACCGTGCTTTTGGGCAGGGCTTACAGCAATTTGGGAGTGCTTGGCGATAATAATTCCAAAGCAAACGAGGACGGCGTGGATATATTTTTGCTGGAAAAAGCCGTAAATATTTTTGAAAGTGTGCGCCTGCAAGGGCTGGATGACTGGTATTGGAACTGCCGTATGGCTTACGCTCTGTGGATGACTTCTGGGCGTGAGCTGGAAGCGCTGGCCTATGCGCGCAAATGGCAGCAGTTAAAACCTGATGACGAAGACGCGTCAAATTTAGTTAAAACTATCGAAGAATATATTGAAGAAAATTACCGTGAACCGGAGCTTTACAGTTTTGAGGAAATGCAGAGCGTCGGTTCCCATATCGAAAAATATTTCGGCAAGTACGGCAGCGTAATGCACGAATTGGCATCACCTGATATTCACGTAGATATTTATGTTATTCCGCCACGGGCGGAACACGAATATTATACGCTGGTAACCTGCGGCATGGGTGCGCATAAAATGGAAGTGCCTGATGAGCTGAAAAACGAACAGCTGGAACGAGCCGAACTTTTAATTAACCTGCCGGCCGATTGGCAGCTTGACGAAGAATCGCTGAAGGATGAAAAGTGGTACTGGCCTATACGATTTTTGAAATTTATGGCGCGCAGCCCTGTTAATAACGGAATGTATTATGATTGGGGCTCAACGCTTGAATTTGACGATATTACCAGCTTTGATGACAGTACAAAGTTGTGTTCGGCTGTTGTTTTAAGTCCCGGTGTTTTTGGCGAAGTAAGTTATGCCTGCACGCTGCCAAATGGCGATGCAGTAAATTTTTATCAGGCAATACCGCTTTATAAAGAAGAACTTGATTATAAAGTGGAAAACGGGATGGATAAATTATTGCAAAAATGCCCGGATGAAATTTTGGAAGTCATCAATCCCAACCGTTTAAACGCTGTTACTGATGCAGAAATATTAAATTATGATGACCGCGAAATGGACTGTGCCGCAGAGCATTTAAAACTGTTACAGGAACATAATCTTTCGGTTGATGAACTGGCAGTATACAGCCATATGGCGGCATACCTGCGCTGGTGCATAAACCATAATTTAATGAGCGACGTTTTTTTGCAGCAGCACGGTGACGTGGCTATAAATGTAAAAAGCGGCAGCCTTAAGGATTTGCGTACTTTTGTGCGTGATGAACTTGGCAGCAGGCTTATGATAATTGATTACAACTGTAAAGGCGTATGTTTTGCCAACTGGTACAACACCGGTAACCGCAGCATGCCCTACGCCTTTATTAAAGATTTAAAAGCATACGCAAAAGAATATTTTAAAGGGCAAATGCCTTGCGCAGAAGAAGCGGCATACCTGCTTTTGCCATGGTGCGATGAATATTGCCGGGCTGTTGAAAAAATTATTGAAGATCGTTTTACCGAATGGCAAAAACTGTGCGGCGATGAAAATGAATGGCAGGCATTTATTGATGAAGGCAGTTTTAAAGAACTGCTGCCAAACTGGCAGGGAGCACGGCATTGCCATATAAGCAAACGGATTATAAAAGACGGCTGTACGGTAGGTTTTTGCTGCCGGGAGGAGCCTGACAGCGACGATACAGGTTGGGACAGCGGCTGGTATTTTGAAGCTGGCGACGAGGATGAAGTTTATGCCAGTGAAGATGCAGAGTATGGCATTTACGATTTAAATACTATCTGCAATTTGTATCCGGAGCTTTTGCCTTTGTTAAACAGTCCTTATGGTACTGCTTTTGAGCGCAATAAAAGGGGCAGGCTGGTAGAGATAAAGGACGAAGAGGAATAAAATGGATAAGGCTTTGACAGATTTTATAACCGAATACCGTGATTACATAACACTTTTTACAGGCATTGTGCTTGCTGTTGGAGCGGTAAAAAACTGGAACTGGCTGTGTAACCCGGTCGGCAAGCCGGACGCACAGCTTTTAAGCCGCAGCATGTACCGGCTTATTTTTGGCGCGCTTGGTTTAATACTTATATTTTGCGGTGCAATGATGATATTTGGATGAATGGAGCGGTATTTTTAATAAAATAGCTTGCACAAAATACTACTATATAGTATAATCCTATACAGGGGGGAATATAAATGGAAATAAAAGGCGGCAATTATGTTTCGCAGATTAAAAGGCTTAGTGACAGAATTTTAGAGCAGATTTTAGCGGAGAAAAATATTGATGCCTTTAACGGCGCGCAAGGGCGTATCTTATATGTTTTGTGGAGCAGGGACGGTATTTCTCTGCGCGAATTGGCAGATAAAACAGGTCTTGCGCCAACGACGCTTACAAGCATGGTTGACCGTATGGAGAAGGCAGGGCTTGTATGCCGTATGCCCGATAAAAAAGACCGCCGCAAAACTTTACTGGCGCTTACCGCCAAGGCTGAAAATCTGGAGCAGGATTATAAAGCGGTATCCGATAAAATGTCCGAAATTTTTTACAAAGGCTTTTCAGATGAAGAAATCCGCACTTGCGAGGCAATGCTTGCCAGAATTTTAGACAATATGAAAAAATTAGGTTAAACCTCCGATTGTTTATTGGAAAGGATGATTTATTATGACTAATGAATTAAGAACTTACCTTACTGAACAGGTAAATGCTTTAAAAAATGCACCTTCCTGCTGTGCAGAAGCCAAAGCAGTTTGCGCAGAATGGCTGGAAGCATCCGGTACTGATAAAGAAGCAGAAATGACCAAAAAACTTATTGCCGAAGTTGAAGCAGACATTATGCCTGTTGATGGTTTAATTGCTTTTGCAGGCAGTGAAGCAGGCATTAAAGTTTTTGGCGAAGAAATGGCTAAAAACGTACTTGCCCATGCCGAAGAAATTAAAAAGAACGGCGCAAAATTCTGCGATTGTCCGGCCTGCACTGCCTGTGCTGCCATTATCGCCAAAAAAGCTGAACTGTAATGCTGAACTGTAATTTAACAGCGTAAATAGTAAAACAGCACTCCGAAAGTAAAATTACTTTTGAAGTGCTGTTTGCTTTTACGTTGCTTTATTTTTATTTTACGCTTTCGGCTCTTTCCAAAAAGCCGCGGATAATATCGCAGGATTTGGCGAATTTTTCTTTTTCGCTTTCGTCAAGTTCTACTTCTAAAATTTGTTCAAGGCCGTTTTTGCCGATAACGCAAGGCACGCCGGCGGCAACATCTTTTTGCCCGTATTCACCGTTAAGTGCTGTGGAGCAGGGCCAGATGAGTTTCTGGTCATGGAAAATTGCTTTTATAAGCATTACGGCAACATTAGCAATGCCAAATTCGGTACAGCCCTTGCCGTCAACTTCAATATCACCGGCGCGTTTAACCTGTTCCTGCAAATCATCAAGGTTAAGTGCGGCAAGCCTTGGGCTATTTTCGCGCATCTGCAAAAACGGAGTGCCGTTAATAAATATGCGCGACCATACGATAAAGCTGCTGTTGCCGTGTTCGCCCATGCACATTGCCTGAATGGAGCGGCGGCTGTAACCGGTAGCGGCTGAAAGCACGCGCAGCAGGCGGTAGGTTTCCAGGCTGGTGCCGGTGCAGAAGCAGCGGTTTGTCTGCCAGTTCATCTGGCGGCGGATGTATTCACAGATAATATCGGCAGGGTTGGAAATACTAATCATAATGCCTTTAAAATCAACCTGTTTTAAATGGCCGATTACTTCGTTTGCCATGCGGATGGTATCGTCGAACATATCAAGGCGTGTTTCACCGGGTTTGCGGCTGCGCCCGAACGCAACAACCATAATATCGGCATCGTTAAGTTCTTCGTATTCACCGGCGCGTATAACAGCGTCATGTCCGCATAAAGCTCCGCTTACGCAGTCGTCAAGGTCCAATGCCTGGGCAGCGGCTTTTTCTTTTAAAATATCAATTAAAACAATGTCATCGGCTTCGCCGGATTGAATAAGGCCCAGTGCTACATGAGAGCCTACATGACCGGCACCGATAATGACAACCTTTCTTGTTTTCATATACTATACCTTCTTTTTACGTATTACAGCGTCAGCTGCATTTACATAATACTATAAATTTTTAAAAAGTGAAAGTTAATTATTATTTTGCCAGATTCAAACCGTGGACGCGGCGCTTTATGTTTCAGATATTACAAATAATGCCAAAAACAAGCGCAGAACGAAAATTTAATTGTAAATTGTTTGTAAGCATTGTTGCCTGTTATTGTTTTGTTTTTGTATAATTATTATAGAGGGTATATTGTTTAATTTTAAGGAGTGAGGGATGATGAAAAAGGTATTGTGTACATTATTGATGGCAGCATTTATCAGCCCGTTATGGGCAGCGGAAACGGAAGCTGCACCTGAACAGAAATTAATGCCTGCTATTACCGCAGATACGGGCGGCAATGAGCTTGGCGTTGTAAACGATATTCTGCGCGCGGCAAGCGGCAAGGACAGCCCTTTTGACCATGATAACGGCAGAGGTAATGACGATAAATGGCGTCACGATAATGGACGCCGCGGCAATTACAAAAAAGACCGTGACAGATGGGAACGTGAAGAACGCCGTGACAGGCATGACGATGACCGTTGGGATGACGACGATGATGACAGATGGGACGATGACGATGACGACAGGTGGGATGACGACCGCTGGGAACACGATGATGATGACAGATGGGACGATGACCGCTGGGAAGACGACGATGATGACAGGTGGGACGACGACCGTTATGAAGACGACGATGATGACAGATGGGATGATGACCGCTACGAAGATTAATTAAAATATGAAAAGAAAACTCCTGCCCGGCAGTTAAGTTTGCCAAACAGGAGTTTTATTTTGTTTTAGCGCATATGCTTCATAAAATACATAATATTGTCGATTGTCAGCCGCAGATCATCTTTCGCCCTTAATTTAATCTGTTCATAGGGGAGGGCAACGCGGTTAATGCTGAAAATTCCGGTTACGCCTTCCTCGTATGCTTTTTGAATATCGCTGCCGATATCGCCGACAACGGCAATAAGCGGTACGGATGATTTTTTAGCACGGCGTGCAACGCCAATAACTACTTTGCCGCGCAGGGACTGGGTATCAATTTTTCCTTCGCCTGAAATAATAAGGTCTGCATTTTCAAGCAGGTTATTAAAATGAACGGTATCAAGCACTGTTTCTATGCCCGGCTGTAAGGTGCTGTTAAAAAATGCCGCCATACCGCCGCCCATGCCGCCTGCTGCACCGGAGCCCGGCAGGTTCAGCACATCTTTATCCAAATCGCGTTTAATGATTTCGGACATGTGATAAAGACCGGCATCAAGCATTTTTATACAACCTTCGTCAGCGCCCTTTTGCGGACCGAAAACAGCTGAAGCCCCATGCGGCCCGCAGAGCGGGTTATCAATATCGCACATGGTAACAATAGGAACTTCGCGCAGAAGTGGATTAATGCCGCTTGCGTCGATAGCGGCAATATCCTTTAAGGTTTCACCGACAGGGACAAAACTTTCATTTTTACTGTTGATAAAGCGTACGCCCAGAGCTGCTGCCGCACCGCAGCCGCCTTCGTTGGTTGCGCTGCCGCCAAGGCCTACAATAAGTTTTTTGCATTTGTTGCGCAAAGCGTCTTCAATAAGCTGGCCGACGCCGTAAGTGGTGGTTTTTTCTGCGCGGCGGTTTTCACCGACCAGCGGCAGACCTGCCGCAGCTGCCATTTCAATTACAGCAGTACCGTCCGGTAAAATTCCGTAAAAAGAATTTATTTCGCGGCCGTAAGGGTCCTGTGCTTTAACGCTTACTTTTTCGCCGCCCAGTGCTTCCAAAAAGGCGTCAACGCTTCCTTCGCCGCCGTCGGCAACCGGAATGCTTACAACTTCAGCTTCCGGATAGTGATGGTGTATGCTTTCTTCCATAATGGAGCAGATTTCCATGGAAGACATCGTGCCTTTAAAAGAATCGGGTATTAAAAGGATTTTTTTCATAAACTACTCCTTAAATCAGCAGAACAGGGACAAGAGCCAGATACCAAGCATGGAAGATACGCCAAGCACCAAAGTGCAGACGGTCTGGGTTTTGTAGCCCTGGTCAGGAGTCATTTCGCCGAAGTTGGTAACAACCCAGAAGTAAGAGTCATTAGCATGCGATACTACCATAGCGCCTGCGCCGATTGCCATAACGGTAAGGGTGGTAAGCATCGGTGTATCAAGGCCGAGTACGCCCAGGAGCGGTGCAACAATGCCTGCGGTTGTTGTAAGGGCAACGGTGGAAGAACCCTGAGCCGTTTTAAGAATTGCAGAAAGAAGGAACGGGAAGAAAATACCGATAGTTTCCAAAATGCCTGCGTTGGCGGTAATGTACTGTACCATACCGGAAACAGCAATAACTTTGCCGAGTACGCCGCCGGCAGCGGTTACAAACAAAATAGGGCCGGAAACTTTTAAGGTTTCATTGGTAAGTTCGTAAAATTCACCGGTTTTGCCGGAGCTGATAAGCTGGGCAACAGCAAAGATAACGCCTACTGCCAGTGCAATTACAGGTGTACCAAGGAAAACGCATACATCTGCGAAGAAGCCGGTCCATTTAGCCATGTTGGAAATGGAACCCAAAGCCATTAACAAAATAGGAATGATAATAGGAGCGAGGGACATGAACGCGCCCGGAATATTTTTGTGGGAAGCCATAATTTCTTCATAAGTTTTTACAACTTCGCCGTCGTTAACGTCTTCCGGAGTTTTAACTTTCGGGCCGATATATTTAACGAAAGCATAGCCTGCAATAAGCGGGAAAATGGAAACTACCATACCCATGCCAATAACCAGCAGCAGGTTATTGCCAATGCCCAAAGTATTTGCCGCAGCAATAGGGCCCGGTGTAGGGGGAATAAATACATGGGAGATATAAAGGCCGGCGCTTAAAGCTACCGACATGCCAACGCTTGGAGCAAGAGTACGTTTAACCAGCGCTTTGCGGATAGGGTTTAAAATTACAAAGCCGGAATCGCAGAATACAGGAATGGAAACAACCCAGCCCATAAGTTCAATGGCGAGTTCCGGGTTCTTTTTGCCAACCAGCTTAATAATAAGGTCTGCCAGTTTAAAGGCTGCACCGGTAATTTCCAAAATGCCGCCGATAAGGGCGCCTAAAATAATAACGATACCGATACTGGTAAATGTGCCGGAGAAACCGGAGCCGATAACAGTGGCAATGCCCTGAACCGTTTTGCCGTCAACTTTGGTGTCCACCAGAGGAATACCGGCAACGAGGCCAAGAACAAGAGATACAGTCATAATAGACAAAAACGGATGAATCTTGTACTTGGAGATAGCGACAATCATGACGATGATAGCGATAACAAACGCTATCATTAAACCTAAACCTGACATAATAAAAATTCCCCCTTAATTTAATAGGTATTTTAAAATTCTTATATAGAATACTACATTTTCAAGAAAATGTAAATTATTCTTAGTAAAATTTAACATAAAGTTAATGTTAAAACTTTAAATAGCGTATACTATTTTAAGTTGATTTTACTTTTTGGATAAGCCAGTTTTTGTGGTAAAATATAAGAAAAACTATCGGAGAAATATTTATGAATAAACTTTACTATGTCCCCCTGGGGCGCAGCGCCAGAGGATATTTTATTAATGAAATAGCAGAAAAAGGCTGGGAAAATTCGCTTTTGGTTCTGCCCAGCGGCGTGCTGCAAAGCCGTGCTTTTAAAGAGGGTGCAGTACGCGTAAAAAATTTTGACGATGTTGCAACCGATCTGCTTAACGCTAACGGCTATGCAGGTTTACAGCGCATTTCACGCCGCACGCAGGAGCTTATTGTCGAAGAAATTCTGCAAAAATATGCCCACGATAATAAACTTGATTATTTTAACATTCTGGTTGAAAAGAAAGGCTTTGTTAAAGCGGTAACATCGCTTATTGGGCAGTTATCGCGCAGCGGCGCCAAAATGGAAGAAATTTACGAAGCACTTAACGGCTGGGACAGACCGGGAAAACTTGGGCTTAAAGACCGCGAAATTGCCGCCGTTTATACGGCTTACCGCCAGAAATTAAAAAAAGAAGACTGGTTTGACGTTGAAGGCTTGTACCGCCTTGCTGTTTATGTGCTGCAAAAAGATAACCCTGTTGTTCCGTTGGAAAATTTATATTTCAGCGAGTTTTACCGTTTTGACGGATTGCAGATAGAACTGCTGCGCGAACTGAAAAAACATTGCAATATAAACGTTGGGTTGATGTATGACCCCAAGCGCCCGGAAATTTTTGCGGCAACGGAACATGCCTTTGCCGATTTAAGCCGTTTTTTGGATATGGAAAAATTGCAGCCGGAACTTCCTGAACGTAAAAACAGCTTAAAAATACTGACGGAGTATCTTGGTGAAGAAAGCAGTGCCGTATATTCCGGCAGCGGCATAAAGCTGCTGGAGGCCGCAAGCCGTGAGCAGGAAATACGCACTGTGCTGCGCAGTGTTAAAAAGCTTTTGCAGAAGGGTATAAAAAGCAGTGAAATTATTATTTTGCTGAGGGATTTTTCGTTTTATGCCGGCCTGCGCAATTTAAGTGATGAATACGGTATTCCCGTTTCTTTGCCGCTGACGGCAAAACTGAATAATGAGCCTTTAACGGAGTTTATGTATCTGCTTGTTAAAACCGCCGCTTATTCTGCACCGGCA
>ULNH01056909.1_pt1 | contig 11042 bp, 4 predicted proteins | sample 1951871 | NCBI WGS metagenome assembly ULNH01 (sample SAMEA4835572, study PRJEB28245) | human gut metagenome | biome: gut microbiome; material: fecal sample | place: Denmark | collected 2008 | reverse complement strand
CCTTTTCGATTTCTCCCTTAGTTCGCTTAAGACTTTCATCCCACAACTTCATTAAATCAGCTTCATCTAATACATTTAATGCACCAGGGATTTCTTCAGTATCTCCGTAATCAAAGACGCATTGTATAGGTCCAAAGGGCTTTAATATAATTAGCTTTTGAGCATTAATTTTGGGCCGTCGTCCGTATTCCTGCCATTTTTTACCATTGAATACAAATGTAGCACCTGGTTTCTGCATTTGTACGAGCATTGCATTATATGGTGCTAGATAATGGAAGTGTCCAATAAAGTTTAATAGCTTTTGGAATTCTTCACTCCTACGATAACTCTTGACAAGAAATTGCAATTCATCTATGTTTTCTTTAAATTCTTGTTCTCTTAATTTCTTTTTTTGTTGAGCAATAAAGGCTGTATATTCAGCTTCGATTATTGCAGGTGTAAAACTTGCTAGTTCTTCATCTGTAGCAAACAATATATTAGAAGAATGTGGAAAGCCTTTTAATATCATGTACACAGATTTACAATAAGGTATAAAATCTTTGCCCATGTAATCGGTAAGTGCAACTGCAAATTCTACGAAGTTTTTTGCTACAAATATTATATTTGATGCATACTTAATGGCTTCTGGAATTTTCTTTTCTAAAATATCTTCAATCTTCATTGACTATATATTATTTCTCTGTTTTATTGATAGAAACATTAAACGCTTTGCACCGACGATTTTGTTGATTAGTCCGGCTTAGTGAAAAACGACTAAATTTTTCATAAATATCCAATCCTCTTCCTAATGTTATAGTCCAACCTGTATCTGTACGTATGAATCGATCATGGTCTGCCTTAAAATCAAAAGTAAACTCAATCCCCATAGGACGCAATTCGTCAGACAAATCATTAAAATTATCAATGATTTCTGCAGCTCTTTCATCATCATCATTCTGAGTACTAAGATGAATTTTAATTGTATCCTGAATTGAAGATACATCTTTTATCATTTGAATAAAATCAACGAGATTATCAATCTGGTAAGGTTGTCTTATAAAAGGATCTACTAAAAGAATATCCCTAGCATCACATAAATAATCTCCGAATAAATTCTTATATGTTACTCCTCCTTGATTCTCACGGATTGTAATCATTTTTGCCATAAGTTGTTTTATGTGTGGACGAGGAGTTTTGCTTTCCGGGGTACTATGATCAGGAATTTCATTTATAGCTTGTTTTTTATATGCTTCTTCATTTTGTTCCTGTTGCTTTTGCTCTATGATGTTATGATGGTTATATTCCAAATCTTCAAGCGTTTCAACTTTTATGGTTTCACCTGTAGAAAGCCAGATATACTCAAATTTTGCTGGTTCTGCCTGAAATGTAGCATCAATAATATATAGTTGATCCTTAACACGCTTTCTTGATTCAGCAGCAAAATCAATTATTTCTTTAGCTTCCTCGTCTGTCATATTCCCATTGGGATATAATAATTTACAGAATCCAGAGAATGTTTTCCGTATAGCATTATGATCTCGTTCAGAAAGAGTCCCACTAAATTTAACATATTTGTTTAACAGGTTAGAGAAATCAATATTTCTTAATTCATGTAGAATTGCAGAAATATAATCTGTTATAAGGCCATAGTCAGAACTGAAAGAATTTTTCTTTAAAACTTTTACTTCCCATCCTGGATTATATAGATGAATACGATCAAGAAATGCTCCTGTTTGTAAGAAGTCTGAAGGTATAGATTCAAATAGATGGGTATTTTTGAGCATATATGGAACTGTATGTTTGGTATTACCGACAAACGCCATTGAGGCTGTACTTTCATGAGTTCCTTTTCCACGATTGAATGATTTATTTGCCAAATAATTTTGCATCGTATCTACTAATTTTGCTTCAATAACACGATGTGGTTTCTGTTCATACTCATCCCATGTCACTATATCCCAATATCCAACAAGTCCAAGAATTTCTTTGTTCCCGGACATTTTGACAAAAAGTCTGGCACTTGTCACGTCTCCTCCACTAACTAAGACACCATATGGGGAGAATTCTTGATAAACATGTGATTTCCCTGTTCCTTTTGGTCCTAACTCTATGAAATTAAAATTATTTTCAATATGTGGTAGTAGACGAGCCAATGCAATAAATTTCTCACGACGATTCAAAGGCTCTGGATTCAAACCTATCGTATGTATCAGTAAGTTAATCCATTCGTCTGTAGTAAATTTTTCTCTTTGTGCAATATACTCATCTAAATCAATATTAGATATTTGAATCGGTTTTAGTGATTGTACTTCCCAACGAACACGGATATCTTCACCAGAAAGATAGTTCAATTTTATAATACTCCAAACTCCATTTCCTGATAGAAGCTTCGGGTTACGCTGTACTATGTTGTCTCCAACAGGAATTTTTGTGAGGCCTAAGTTAGCAAAAGCTATCTCATATTGATCTTGTTTATCATTGAGTGTGGCCGTTATTTTATCTATAATTGTATATGAACCCCGTTCTCGGATCTTCCCTTTTATTAAGTCAGCTTCAGCACGGCTTATATAATTATTACGTATAATTGTCTTTACTTTTTCGACTCCGTCTTCAATGATTTGAGGATCATTGCAAGCGCAATATTGCCCTAATAGGTATTCCAATACATAAGTTGGAACAGGTAAGTTCCCTTTTACTTGGAAGGCAAGATCTTTTCGTACAACCTTTCCCGCAAATGATGTCAATATTTTCTCCTGTAAAGTCATAAATTAAAAGTCGTCTTGTTCAATCAAAGTGTTATTAATAATATTCTTTTCAATCAAAGGATTTAGCAAATCATCTTTTTTGAAGACTTTGAACTGCATGATTTTTGATGTAGCATCTTGTGTTACTGTAAGGTCTACTTCATAAATGCGACTTGCACTTAACTCACTGTCCGTCGAATTTAGTGTGATAGTTTTTATAGGTGTGACAGGCTCGTCTCCTATGTAAACCGCACATTGAATAGTCAACTCTTGTACATTCATTGACACAGCCTCACTTTGTATAAGATGAGCCTTTAATCTACTAGATACAAGATGTAGTGTCGGCTCCATCAGTGAAACATCAACTTTACGCTTGGTATTGTATTCTTTGTATTTACTATAAAGAATGGGAATGATAAGTTCCTGAAGAGAAGCTCCACCATGAGCAAACTGATAATCTCCTCCTTCTTTATTTAGCCTATTCGTACCTGTTGGTACTCCTACATATTGTTTGCTAATCATCGCTGATACAGAGTGAAGCGGGAATTTACTTATGCCAAATTCCTCTTTATTTGTCGAACAGAGAAAATAACGAGTTTTCTTGTCAGAACAATCTTCTGTAATGGCTTGTTTATCTTTTTCTTCGAACGATACATCATTATAAAGAAAACCATGATCCGCAGTAACATATACTTCTGTTACATTTGCATAGTCATGCAAGAATGTAATAAGTTGTGACAATTCTTCGAGAACATTTTTACATGTAGAAGCAAAAGTTTTAAGTGAACATCCATGGCAGTTATCATCCAAGGTATTGTGAAATACATATACTAGCTTATGTTTGAATATCTCGCGTTTTTCGCTCTTCGATAAAGTCATCAAAGTATCATAATTTATGCACATTGAATCAGCATTGTACTGGTTTAATTGTAAAGTACGCATTTCTGTTGAATTTAACACTTTTCCATCCACTTCCAAATCATTACCAGTACATACAAGTGTTTGATGGGGAAGAAGCGATGGCTTACAATATTTTGTTTCGGTTGGTAACATTGCCAACGCTGGGGTAAGTGTAGCTACATGCTTTTTCCCAGATAGTATTTGGAGCAATTCTTGAGCCATTTCATAACGGAATGCATCACTTACTATAACTACTGTCTTTAATTTGATATTTTGTAGGTGATTCTTGTAGAAGTCCGGTTGCCGTTCTACTGAAGTTATAGTTTCAAAACCAGTTCCAAGTTCCTTGATACAACGTACCCATTCTAAATTTAGCTCATTGATCAATGAGGCATAATTGACATCAAGTTTTTCTTTTACTTCTTCTACCTTTGTTGTTCTTTTAGTAATATCTAATTCTGCATACGAACTTACAGCTTGTCGATAGAACATATCCAGTTGGTAAAAATAAGATGCATATTGGCTAATATATAAATCTGGAGTATTCAATTTAAATGTCTCGATACCGTTTGCAATCCCATAATATTTACAAACTTTTATATAAAAGTCTATTACTTGTTTTAAACTATCATTTATTATGGCTTTGTCTTCTACTTCTAACATACGATTGCTTACGTGCTCTGGACTTACGTACATGTCTGATGTAAGTTCATGTACTATTAGCTTACATAGTTTTTCCGATACAAATGAATAATTAGCATCGGTACCATAAATACTAAGTAAAACATCTTCCTTTATATTTTTACTCAATGCAAGGAATGCAGGCATGAAAGATTCGTTTAACTTCGTATTTTCCTTTATAGCAGAAAGAATACTATTCAATCTTTGAAGTCGTATGCTATCACATATTTTTAATTGTTTATAAGGATCCGCCTCATTTATAGCAAGTTGCTGTGTAATAGCATTATATTTTATTATTTCTGCTAATTCCTGTATTGATGAAATTGATAATTCGTCATAAGAGAATCCAACTAATCTGATCAGTTCTTCCTTTAATGCTATATGAATATCATTCGTACGTATTTTTGAATTTAATGACAAGCGGTTGAAGAAAGCATTGACCCTTGAATTGTCTTCATTTGCACAGAGAATAATGATTCGTGCTAGAATTTGATACCATTCTAACATTCGTTCACTACCGAGGTATGCAGATAACATACCTCTGTGAGCATAATCAAGCGAAAAGTTATTTCCATAGTATGGCGAGAGTATTTTGTTGAATTTGTCACGAAGTAATTCTGTAATATGTTGTTTGAAAAAATCTGCGTATTGCATTGGAATTCCATGTTGTTGCATAAAAGCAATAGCATCTTCTTCATGAAAAGCCATGTTAGCGAGCAGTGTACTCATCAATGGAAAATTTTGGCATGAATCTGGAGTGACGGGTTCTGCCTGACTGAACACTAATATCACGCGTTTGTCTTTCCATTCTGTAGCCAACCGAACTTTAGTGGAAAACCAGTCTCCTTCAAATATCTGATATAAATATCCATCATGCCATGGTTCTGCAATTTCTTCTATTTCATTGCGTACCATTCCCATAGGGTCAAAGACAAATAAAACATGAAGGTCTGTAGCCGAAGTAAAGTAGTTGTATATTTTTTCTCTTATATTCATATTACCGTTTTAATTGTATCAAAGACGTAGTGATTTCTTTTGCTTTTTCATAAGCTGAATCTTCTGATATACAGTGCCATGTAAACCAATTCACATCAGGATCTTCGTTCTTAAAATCCAATTGGTTCATCAATTTAATAATTTCATCCGGATAATCAAATTTATTTTCATTATTATATCCAAAAGATAGCTCAAAACAACTAAAATCATCATTTTCATTAAGTTCTGTATATATTTGGATGCAATATTTATTTCTTTTATAGGTAAAATCCTTAATGGAAATGTGAGGAGTAATGTCAGACCGTTTTTGCCAGGAATATTCTTTTTCAAAACCAGGAAATTTTTCTGCTTGTTCAAATTTTTTAATCCATAAATGATAGGTGAATAATTCGCTATGATAATGATTTAAAAACCACTTTCCTAATAGTAATATTTCAGATCTGTCAAAATACATGAATCCTTTTTCACATACACGAAACATTTCAGGAGATGATATAAGAATATTACGCCATTTCTGTTCGGTGTGCGGTACGCATAGCTTTTCTAATGAATCCACAATATTATTTATATCAGGGATGTTATCAAATGTCTGTTTTATGAGATTTTTACTTTTTTGAATTAATGGGTTATCATCACAAATGCGTAATACACGTCTCCAGCTAAGATCACGTTTGACATTTTTAGCAACAGTTTCTGTAGATAAGAGATTCCAGTAGCCATCATTCCCTTCAAGAAGATAATCTCCATGTGCAAGTACAGCACGTTCAAGACAGAAGTTTTTATCATTAAAACGTTCTCCTTTTTCATCTAAGTCAAATATAAAGCTGGCAATTTTCGTATATCTGATAAAATTTTGTAGAAAATGTAGATTATCAACTTCTGTCCAAATAATATCATTATTATTGTTTATATATGAATCATATATACCAGAAAATTCTAGAATAAACCCTATTTGTCCATTAAAATATGGGTGCTTTTCAGCATCTTCTATAATTTGCTTCCAATTTTCTTTTACAATAAGATGTGACTTTATACATTCTTCCATTGATTGATGTTTTGAAAATCCATCAATAGACGATTCTTTTTGTAAATATTCAATTATGTATGGAGCATTTGGAAGAAGTTTTGCAATGGACTTTATTCCACGAGCAAAATCATCGTTTCCGTCCGTTATTGTATTGTCAGGATGGGTTAAATTATGAATTATTCTCATCCATTCATTTATACCAGTTAAATGTTCTTTATGAAATACCAAATATTGAATATAAGCATAGAACTGCATTCTTTCAGGTAAACTCAAATCATTTTCAATTGCTTTTTTAAACATTTTCTCTTCGTCAAAATAAGCTTTATATTCTTTTGAGATATAATGAGCTATTTTGTTGTTCCCATTATATATAGCATCAAAAGAATCTACAATTGACAATACAGACTCTTTGCTTAAAGCTTCTGTTGATTCATATTTACTAAAAGAAAGACTTTTATTTTCTTTATTAATAAGTACATCGAAAGTATAGTCCGAAGTCTTTTTACTTTGAAGTTTTACAATTGATGCGTAATGATTTGTTATGATAACACGAATGAAATTTTCAATATAAGAATCCAAATTCCCTTGTTTTCCATCTTTGCAATATTGCCAGAACAAGGTTGTCCATTTTGTATCAATATTATAAGAAAAATATTGTTGTAAGTTGACCTCCTTCTCTTGATTGGCGAATTTTAGGTAAAACTTCCGAGTCATTGATTGCCCATCATATTTTTTTATGTATTGTTCGAATTTTGCTTTGAAATTTTCAAATTTGGTTAAAGGCTTGCCCCTAGAATTCATTTTGATATATAAGTCATCTGTTAGCTTATATTCTTTCAGATCCATAAATATGAAAGTTACAATAGGGTTATTTTCATCTATTAATCTGTTAAAATATTCAGCATGATTACAAAACTTATGATAAATTGCGTCAATCATTACTAACATTGATTGTACTGTAGGATCTGTCTTCCAGAATCGAAAGAACCATGGTTCATTTTTTAAAGTAGCTGATAGTGACGGTACATCATTGTTTTCACTATCTTTTATAGTAATAAGTTGATTCATATCAATATCTGATCTCATCAAGGCATCACAGAAGTCTGTTGAGCTTTGGCGTGTCTCATACGTAAATAAAGACTTATTTTCGCACAGTAATTTTGATTTAAAAAGCTGTTTGGCCGTTTGATCGTTGGATATTTGATACAAAAACCAATGAAGCAAAAATAATGTTGTTAAGCGTTGCTGACCATCCAATGGTATAAAATGAATATGTTCATCATCTTTATCTTTTTGGAGTGTTCCATAAATAAAGTCCAAATCCCTATTAGGGCGATTCTCTTTCAGATAGGTATATAATGCATCCAAAAAATCGTTTCTGACTTCATTTGTATCGTCATTTAGTCTTCCTTGTGCAAAGTCTCTTTGTATGATAGGAATTACCAGTTTATAGTTCTTTTGAGAAAATATCTTGAAGAATGAAAGGCGTTCTCCTTTATATTCTGAATTGTTTGTTTTCATATAAGAATTATTTTAAATAATCTTTTAATGTTTCTTCTATAGCAGAATAATAATCTTCTGCATCAACTTTATCCCAAAACATTATGTTGTTGCCTTTATATGTATAATATTTGAGAAAAACATTTTTTGTGGCAATGGGAATAAATATACCTTGGCTATCATTTGAGATGATACGTTTCCTTTTAATGGGAAAGAAAGCATTTCCATATCCTCTATTTGTTTCTGCATCAAGAAGCGTAAGATTGTATATAAAGTCTTTATCTTCCAACTTGTCCTCTCCACAATATTTTTGAACTGACGCAAAGGCATCTTCAAAAGAAGCATCGTCAATTTTGCGCTTAGCTTCAGTAGGAATAAGTTTGCTAATATTAAATAGAATGTCTAACTCATTTTTCTTTTTAGCTAGCGTTTCTTCATTAAGGGTGGAGTTTTCTTTTTCATTCGTCTCTAGCTCTTTTATTTCTTCTTGTAATGTTTCCATATAGGAAGAGACTTTCTCGCAATCGGATGAACCTGTAAAGAATTCTAACATATCGTTAATCCATTCCAATCTCTGTGTGTCATCATCAATTCTTTTATCTGTTTGAGAACTTATATGTTCTATATCCCATTTTTCTTTTTTATACTTGCTAAAAGGAAATCTCATGTCAGATTTATTTGAGTGAAGAACTGTTAGAATATTAAACAACAACAAAACTTTTTTTACATTTTTATCTCCATAATAAAGCTCAGAAAGTTTTATTCCTTTTAATAATTCTTTGATTTTTATTTGTTTAATGAAATTCTCAACAAAGTCAATCTTATTCTTTTCCAAAGACTTATCTTTTAGCTCTTTAATATCAACTCCATATTCTATTAGAAATCCAATATAATGATAGAGCGTTCTATCTTCATACCATTCCTCGAAAGTCTGGAAAACGTCTTTTACTTCTTGCCAAATATATTCAATTCTTGATTGCTCAGAACGAAGAACTGGATTACTTTTTAACTCATCAAGTTCCTTATTGAATTCATTGAAAGTAAAATAAAATTCAGAATCCTTAGTTCGCCCTTTCATCAAGTCAAATATAAATTCTATTCGATTTTCATATTTGAAAGGCCAAGAACTTCTACATAGAAAATACCAGAAAGAATCATCTTGAAGCTTTTGCTCAATCATATTCCATTCTGTAGATATCTGCAACTGTCTCATAGAGGCCTCTGAATCAGAGAAGTTTCCACGTCGAAGTAAAAGAGCTTTAATTAGTTCTGCATTTGTCAGAGGAATCTTTCCAATATTCAAACGAGTAAATATATCAATTGATGTAGCTTTTTCTTCGTCAGTTACTTCGTACCAGATAACGCGAATATTATTGGCATTATCTGTACCGGTATCATTATTTACATTTTCTTCTAATAAGGCATCGACAATTTTTCTTTTATATTCCTGATGTTCATTCATCCATTTTATCATCGTATCATATACAGTTTGCATATAATAGAAATCTATGAATTCATCTGCATTATTCTGCGAAGATCCAATATTTTCTAGAAATTGTTGGGAATCGAATTCAAGTCGTGTTTCATATTTAATTGAATACATCTCAAACAATCCGGTATACAGTATTTCTCTAATTTGTTCAACACATTTGAGTAATATATATAAAGTTGTTAATCGTTGTTGGCCGTCAATAACTTCATATCCATCTATGTTTATGATTTTTCCATCTCGATAGTTTTGCCAGCATTTTTTCTTAACTACAATTGGTTGAAGGCAATAAAACTCACCAGCTTCTACTACTTTATTGTCTTTACGAATACAAAACTCTTTGAAATCGTTAAGCATCTGTTTTGCTTCAGATGAAGACCATCTGTAGCCACGTTGATAATCTGGTATGAAAAAGTTCATTTTAGACAATGAGCGTATATTCTTTAGTTCTATAGTATTTTCGGACATAGCTGCTCTTATTTTAATTTCTCTAATATATCCCCATATTTTGCATAATTTACTATTACGCCGTCATCCAAGTCTATGCTAATTTGTTGGTTGGCCACCTCGTGTAAGCGAATATCATATTCTTGGCATTCTTCCAATTGTTTAGTATAGTTTTTAAGTTGACGACGTTCAATAACTGACAGTTCTGCTTGATGGACCATGTAATCGTTAATACGTTGCTTCAGCCATTCTATGTATGGTAGCAAATATTTATTCCGTATTTTACTTACCGTGAAAGCATCCATACGATGCATGTAAACCAATACACGAAAGGCGCCTTTCTTTGACGAAAAGAGCCAGTAAATAGGGCGATTCTGATACATTTTCTTATGGTCTTTCCAGAAATCTTTTGCTAAATAGCCGGCTAGGTTCTGGTTTTTGCCTAAAACAGCCTCTATGAAATTTAGGTTCTCTGCTTGATTGTCGGCGCCGAAAGCAATTTTTATCCATTCTGTCATTCTGCGCGCAGCATTATCATTAAAAGGAGAGTTATCATCCATCAACGGCAGTATGCCATCGTCATCTGGTTCAAAACGACTATTAGAGACTATTGCATCATATTGCTCCTGCCCATCACCTTGATTGGCAAGAATAAGCCCTTTATGATCGAGACTATATCGGCCCATAATACAGCCAATTGCATATGAGATGAGCTGCTTGATAATTACATCATCGTGCCAGACTATTTTTTCATCTTCAATACTTATTTCACCTGCCTGTAAAATGGTAATTTCATTAAATGGAACGTCGGGGATTAATTCATCTTCCAGACCATATATTTTGATAAACTGTCGGTTTAGCTCTTCCTCATTTGCATGAAGCTGACGGAACTTCTCTTCCCAATATAATTTATATTCCTTCATGAGTAATTCCAATGAATGATAACTCATAACTTGACTATCCTCAATAGTGGCTGTTATTTCACCTAGTCCTTCTTTCTGAAGACGAATCAATTCATTTTCTTCAAAATCCCATGAAGTTTCATGAGCATCCCAATCTCGTTGTGAGATAGTGATATTGTGTAAAACAATTTCTTTAATGTTAGGTTTTGAATCGTATATAAAAGGAACATTTGCAATATGCCCAGAACCGATTGATAGGCCTTGCGCAAATATTCTTGCAAACTTGATGAAAACACTTGAATTCATAAGACCAAGTATATACATCAAATGATGTTTTGAAAACAACATAGGTCCAGATGTATCGAATAGCGAACCAA
>ULNH01010496.1_pt1 | contig 11206 bp, 6 predicted proteins | sample 1951871 | NCBI WGS metagenome assembly ULNH01 (sample SAMEA4835572, study PRJEB28245) | human gut metagenome | biome: gut microbiome; material: fecal sample | place: Denmark | collected 2008 | reverse complement strand
CGCCGCCGTATTTGACGGCAATCGGGTTGATGTTGAAGCGGCTTGACCGCAGTTCGCACAGCACGCCCTTGTCGCTCTCGGTGAAGTTGACCCAGATGTCCACGCCGCGCATATCCGCCATGCTGTTGACCATGCCGCGGGACAGCGTGAAGTCATCCACGCCGTACTCAGCTTTCCCGTCCATCGTCGTATAGACATACGCGACGTTCTTCTCCGTGAACTGCACATGCAGCAGAAACTTCGCCCGCACGACAAGCTGGGCATAATCGCTGGCATACAGATTGCGATAGAGTGCGTTTGTGTCAATCGGCTGCTCCATCAGGTAGGAGGCAAGGCGAAACGTGCGGGCATTCGTCGCGTCATAGCGGAAGCGCCCGGAATCCGTCACCATGCCGGTGAACAGCGCCGTCGCCGCCTGCGGATTCAGCGACCAGCTGCATTCCTGCGCCATCTGCGCCACCAGACCGCAGCAGCTCTCGAACGTGTCGTCCGTTGCTTCAATGTCCGCAATTTTCTCCACGAAGATGTGGTGGTCGATGCGGGCGGTCTGCGCGGCAAGTGTGTAACGGGTATCGCTGATGAGCGACTTGGCGGATGTATCCAGCACGATGGCGAGCGCGCCCAGATAAGCACTGTCGGGAATCTCGTCCATGATAGAATCTTCCATAAAGCCGTAGCGCCCCGCGCCGTCACCCACCATGTGCACCGTTTTGTCCGGATAATTCGCCAGAATCAGGTGCTTGAGGCCAATCTGACTGCCCAGCGCATCACCGTCCGGGTTGGTGTGGCGGTGCAGGATGATGGTCTGGTGCGCGGCGATAGCGTCTCGAATCAGTTCAAACATGTGCAGGAGCCTCTCTTCCGTCAAAATAGCCCTTGTAGACGACCTTGTATGGGCTGTTCGGGAACAAATAATGGTGCAAATCAATAAAGTAGTCGTCTGTCATGCTGGCAATGTAGTCTACCACAATCTGATTTGGGTCACAGTCCGCATAGGGCTTGACGCGCGGATAGTATGAGCGAGTCACATAGGCGATATGATGCGTGAAAATGGGCGACGTGGTGTGGTTTTCGCGCAAATCATCCAGCAGCTGCCCGTACATCTCCTGCATCATGGGGCGCACGGTGTCGGACAGGTGCGCGGCCTTGGCAGCTTCGTTGTAAATCAGCTTGTAATTCTCCGCTTTGGACGCCCTCAGCGCCTCGAAATGCACCGCATCCAGTTTGATGTAGGGCTTCCCGTAGCTGTTTTCGATGATGTTGACGACCAGATTGTTGATGATTTCCGCATTCAGCGAGCCAATCTCGTGCTCCGCATAGGCATCCTCCGCCGTCATCTTGACGCGCGCGGCATCCTGCCGATCCTTGCCTAAATACGCGATAATGTCCGCTACGCGCACGACATTCCCTTCCAGCGTGGAGGGCTGAATGCGGTTCGCATAGCCATCCTCCGTGTAGGCGCGTTCCATCATCCGGTCAAATTCCGCGAAGCTGTCCACCGGCACGGGGCGGTATTCCTCCAGCTCAATTTCGCCGTTGTGTCCGGCAATACCCACCAGCGTCTGCAAGCTGATGTTGAAGGGGTAAATGCCGTCCAGCACGCGGACAGAGTGGATGTTGTGGCTGAAATGCCGCCCGGTGTGCTGCATGGAAATCTCGTTCAGAAACACTTCTCCCGAATGCGCAAACGGCGGATGCCCGATATCATGCCCCAAGGCAATCGCCTCAATCAGGTCGAGATTGAGGTTCAGGGCGCTGCCGATGGTGCGCGCAATGCGGGATACCAGCTGCACATGCAGACTGCGGCGCGTCACGTCATCGTTGCGGATGAGCGAAAACACCTGCGTCTTGTCGGTATAGCGGTTGAAATATGGACAGTGCATAATTTTATCTACATCATGCAGGAAAGCTGGTCGCCAGACGCTGCCCGCATCACGCGGCGAGGCAGCGCGGCGGATGACGCTTGTATTTGGGCAGAAAACCTTGGGGCTTGTGCCGTGCTGCCGGTCGCTTTCAATCCGGCGCGTCATTTCTTCAGATAATGATTCAAAACGGGGCATTCAATCGCCTCTTTTCATTGCGTTTCTGTTCCATCCAGTGCGCTGAGCGCGGCTTCATCCGCCACCAGCGTGAAATCAGGATGCAGCTGGAGAATCGAAGCCGGAACGCGCGGGGTCACAGGTCCGAAAAACGCCTGTTTGAGGATGTCTGCCTTGCTTTCGCCGGACACGACCATCACAATCCGCCGCGCCTGCATGATGCCGCAGATGCCCATCGTGTAAGCGAAATGCGGCACATCCGCTTCCGATGCGAAAAAACGTTTATTCGCCTGAATGGTGGCATCCGTCAGCGCAACGCGGTGTGTGTCCTTTTGAAACACGTCTTCCGGCTCGTTGAAGCCGATGTGCCCATTTGGTCCAAGCCCAAGCAGCTGGAGATCAATGCCGCCCAGCTGGCGGATGGTTGCGTCGTAATGGCGGCACTCCGCGTCGCCGTCCTCTGCCATGCCATTCGGAATGTGCGTGTTCCTCAGGTCAATCTGGATATGGTCGAAGAAATTCTCCCGCATGAAATGCGCATAGCTCTGCGGATGGCCGGCGGGCAGCCCGACATATTCATCCAGATTTACCGTCGATACCTGCCGGAAATCAACGTCACCCTTATGCTCCCACGCGATGAGCTGCTGATACGTGCCAATCGGGCTGGAGCCGGTTGCCAGTCCAAGAACGGAATCGGGTTTCAAAATCACCTGCGCCGAAAGAATGTTCGCCGCTTGTCGGCTGAGATGCTGGTAATCCCGTGCGCGAATGATCTTCATATCGCTGCCTGCCTTTCTGCAAATGGGGACAAATCCCCTCTATACAGTATAGCATAAATTGCAGCGTCTTTCAACTATTGCGCAGAAAGGAAGCGGCGAATGTCCAAAATCATATGGACAAATCGGTAGCAATTTGGTATAATCATGACAGAACAATCCACTGCGGAAGAAATTCCATATATGAAGGAGGAGCACTCTATGATTTACTATGTCAATCAAGCCATGCTGCATGATGGTGACGGCAGCCTCGGAACTCCCTTCCGTCGCATCAGCGAAGCCGCCAAGATCGCCAAGCCCGGTGACGAAGTGCTGGTGTTTCCTGGCGTGTACCGCGAATATGTCAATCCGGAACGCGGCGGTACGGAAGATGCGCCCATTCTCTATCGCTCCATCGAGCCGCTGGGCGCGGTGATTTGCGGCGCAGAGCGCATCAAGGGGTGGACGCCCTATCAGGGCACGGTGTGGACGGTGCGCGTGAAGAACAGCACGTTCGGCGCGTATAATCCGTATACGACGGAGGTTTTCGGCGACTGGTACTTTGCGCCGACGGTGCGCCACACGGGTGCGGTGTATTTGAACGACCAGATGCTCTACGAGGCGGAATCGCTGGAGGAGTGCATTGCGGGCGAAATTTACAAGCCGTCGTGGGATCCGCAGGGATCTACCTTCAAGTGGTTCAGTGAGCAGGACGGCGACGAAACCGTGCTGTATGCCAACTTCCACACGCAAGACCCCAACCGCGAGAAGGTGGAAATTAACGTCCGCCGCCGCTGCTTCTTCCCGGAGAAAACGGGCTGCGGGTACATCACGGTGCATGGCTTCAAAATCGAGAAGGCTGCGACGACATGGGCGCCGCCAGCTGCGTTTCAGGATGGCATGATTGGCCCGCACTGGTCGAAGGGCTGGATTATCGAGGACTGCGAAATCACGAACAGCAAGTGCTGCGGCATTTCGCTGGGCAAATACTACGACCCGGAAAACGACCACTACTTCACGAAAAAGCACCTCAAAAGCCCGACGCAGATGGAGCGCGACGCGGTTTGCCGCGGGCAGTATCATGGTTGGCTGAAGGAAAACATCGGCAGCCACATCATCCGCCGCTGCAACATCCACAACTGCGAGCAGACGGGCATCGTCGGACGTATGGGCGCGGTTTATTCCGTGATTGAGAACAACCACATCCACCACATCAACAACATGCAGGAGCTTGGCGGCGCGGAAATCTCCGGCATCAAGCTGCACGCGGCGATTGATGTGGTGATTCGCCGCAACCACATCCATGACTGCACCATGGGCGTCTGGTGTGACTGGGAGGCACAGGGCACGCGCATCACGCAGAATCTGCTGCACCACAACGAGCGTCCTGCGTACTGCACATGGGCGATCGGCGGTATGGAAAGTCAGGACATTTTTGTGGAGGTCGGACACGGCCCGACACTGATTGACAATAACATCATGATGTCGAAAGTGTCTCTGCGATTCGCGACGCAGGGCGTGGCGCTGGTGCATAACCTCATGCTGGGCACGTTCACCTGCGTCGGCAGCGGCACGAGCTGGCGCTATACGCCTTACCATATCCGCCATCGCACGGAGGTTGCGGGCTTCATGACCATCCTCCATGGCGACGACCGCTTCTACAACAACATCTTCGTGCAGGCGCACCCGGTGGATGCCCCGGCGAAGCAGGGTGATCCGGGCGAAAACGAGCGCGTCGTGGGCACTTGGTGCTTCGACGACTACCCGACCGAGCAGGAGTGGCTGGATCAGTTCGACTTGGACGTGGCGCGCCCGGACATGGGCAAGCTGGAAAAGTACCACTTCGGGCATCTGCCGGTCTGGGCAGACGGCAACGCCTATTTTGCGGGCGCGAAACCGTGGAAGAAGGAAAAGGACTGCTGCGTCAAGTCCGAAAAACCATATTTCATGCTGGTAGAACGTGAAGGACAGATTTTCCTTGATACCGACGTGGCGGAGCTGATCGGCGCGTTCCGCGGCGGATTGGTGGACAGCGACACGCTGGGGCGCGCGTTTGAGCCGGACCAGCGCTTTGAAGCGGCGGATGGCTCGACCATCGTGTTTGACAGTGACTTCTACGGCAATCACCGCGGGGCGCGGGTGCTTCCCGGCCCGTTCGCGACATTGGATGCGTCGATGCAGCCGCTGTTCTAATCAAAATAAGAAGAAGGTGTGGAGGTTGTCAAGCTGCCTCCACACCCTTTTCTATACTGATTTTACGCTGCAATCAGCCGCAGAGTCAGCGGCGTAGGCGTTGTATGGCTTGAGTTCCACGGTTCTGCCGCCCAGATTCTCGTAAATGCGGTGCGAAATGGACAGTACGGTACGTCCCTCGGAGGCGCGGCGGAGCGCTTCCAGTACACGCGTTTCGGTTTCGGCATCGAGGTTCGCGGTGATTTCGTCCAGCAGCAGCACCGCCGGGTTTGCCGCTGCCGCGCGGGCAATGGACAGCAGCTGCCACTCCCCCTGCGAAAACATGCCGTCTGTGCAGATGGTATTGTACCCGTCCGGAAGCGCGCGGATGGCGTCATCCATTCCCGCCAGTTTCGCGGCATTCTGTGCCATTCCCTCGGTGATGGCGGGGTCGGAAAGCGTAATCTGGTCAAGCACCGTCCCCGGCACGCGGGAGAAGCGCTGCTCCACGCAGCCAATGCACGCGCGGCGCTCATGGTCGGGAATCGCCGAAACGTTCACGCTGCCGATGGTAATATCCCCCTTTTCCGGCTGATAAAGCCCCAGCAGCAGCCGGAACACCGTGCTTTTGCCCGCGCCTGTTCTGCCAACCAGCGTGACCTGCTCCCCTTCCTTCACGGTCATGGAGAAGTCGGACAGCACCGGCTTTTCGCCGTAGCCGAACGTCACATGGGACAGCACAACGTCGCCGCGCGCGGTATTCTTTCGCTCCTGCGGAATGGCGCGTTCCGGCTGATTAAGGAACGCGTCGATGCGCTTGACACCCGCCATAGCGGACTGAATTGTCTGAATCTCCATGCCGAGGCTTTCAATCGGCGAAAAAATGCGGGAAATGTAGTTGATGATGGCGACCGACGTACCGACCGACATGCCGAACAGTGCCAGCACATCCGCATTGCCCGAAGCGGAGAGCAGCATCACGATGCCCACGACGGCAGCGTTGAGCAAGAAGACGACGGGCGAGTAAATCGCGTCGTAGAAATTCGTCTTTTCCATCGCGGCATAGCTTTCGCCGATGCGCTGGTCATAGCGCTGCTCCATGTAGCTTTCCAGCCCCAAGGCGTGAATGGTGCGGATGTTGTGCAGCGTTTCCGGTACCTGCCCGGACACGGCGGCGACGGCGCGACGGTTCTCCAGCTGCGCGGCGAGCATCCGCTTCTGCACAAAACGGGTGAAAACGGCGAACAGCGGCAAAATCACCAGCAACACCAGCGCAAGCCCCATGTTCTCCACGGCAATCACTGCCAGAATCGAGATGATGCGGCAGGCATCCGCCACCATGCTGATGATGCCGGAGGTGAACAGCGCCTCGACAGCATCCACATCACCCGAAAAGCGTGCGGCAACCTCGCCGGGATTTTGCCCGACGAGCGTGCTGGCGGGCAGCACGATGAGCTTCTGCGACATTTCGGAGCGCAGGGCGTGCGTCATCTTCTGCCCAAACAGCACCAGCAGCGTTTCCTGCGCCGAGGAGAGTGTTCCCTCCAACACGAGGCTGCCGAAATAGAGCAGCACGGCGGTGAACAGCAGCGGCATACCGCCCGTCAGCCGGTCAATCATGTTCTTGAGCAGCAGCGGCGGAATCAGCGACGCGACAACCGATGCCGCAACACACAACAGCGTACTGACCGTCAATATCCGATGCGACCGCACCGCTGCCTTGAGCGCGGAAATCACGCCCGCTTTTTTTTGATTACGCATGTGCTTCACCCCCACCTTGGCTCTCGTAAAGCCAGCGGTATGTCGGAACGGATGCCATCAGTTCGTCATGCGTGCCGACCGTCGTCTTGCCGTCCTCCATGAAAATCACCTGCTGCATTTGCGGGAAGTGGTACAGTCGATGCGAAATCAGGAAAATGACCTTATCCTTGGCGTATGCCTGCAAATTCGCAAACACAGCGTCCTCCGTCTTGCGGTCAAGCGCGGAGAACGGGTCGTCCAGAATCATCAGCGGACGCGGATGGGCAAGCGTTCTCGCCAGCGCCAGCCGCTGCGCCTGACCGCCGGAAAGCCGTATGCCGCTGCTGCCGACGACCGTATCAGCGCCATTTTCCATCGCCAGCACTTCGTACGTCAGGACGACGGCGTTCAGCTGCGGCAGAACGTCCTGCCTGCTGCCGAAAAGCACGTTGTTTTGAATCGTGTCCATGCTCAGTTCCGGATCATGTCCCAAATAGCCGACCATACCGGAGATTTCCCGCGGCGAGAAGCTCGAAAGTTCCTTGCCGCCGAAGCGAACCGAGCCGCTATAGGGCATTTCGCAGAGAAATACGCGCCCGAAGGTGGATTTGCCGCAGGCGACAGGACCAGTCACGCCGATGATGTCGCCGGGATGCACTGTCAGCGAAAGGCCGGAGAAAATCGGCGCGTCTCCGTAGGTGAAGGACAGATTGTCGAGCGTCACGTCGGCAGACTGCGGGATGCGGAGGGCGTCCAGCGCTTCCGGCGACTTCATCAGCGGCTTGATGCGCTTCCACGACACTTCCGCTTTCTGCACGGAGTTGAACAGCTTTGCCACCTTGGAGGACTTCACCGTCAGCTTCGTGAAGCAGGACAGGAAGGTGGTGAAGGCGCCGATGTCCCATGCGCGCCAGCCTGTGCCGAGTACGTTCTTCGCGCCGAACCACAGGATGAACAGCGCCCCGGCTCCCGATGCAGCCAGATACAGCGGCGGCAGGGCGGACTGCCACACGTTGGAACGCACAGCAGCCTTTTCGTAATTCTTCAGCGCACCCTCGTAGCGTTCCGCGCGGGCTTCCTCGCAGCCGTAGATTCGGTAGGTGACGGCGTTTTCCACGCGGTCGAGCGTCGCACTGCTGAGCGCGCTCGCCGCTTTCTTGTACGCCGCTCCTGCGCGCTGAACAGGCTTCTTCATCTTTGCTGCGCAGAAGTACGAAATGGGCGTGAACAGCAAACTCAGCAGCGCCAGATGCCAGTCGTAAATCAGCAGCATGACTGCGTAGCTGACCATCACCACGCCGGTGTCAAACACTTCGGTGGTGAATTTGCGCATTCCTTCCACGCAGTCGTCCACGTCGGAAATGGCTTTCGTCATCAGCTCACCAGCACCTTCTTTTTCCAGCGACGTGCGGCTTTCGCGTACCAGATTGGCGTACAGAATGCCCTTCATACGTCGGTTGATGTTGTTGGCGAAGCGCCGAACGTAGAATCGCTTGATGAAACGCGCGCCCTGAACCACCAGCGTGATGACCAGATACGCCAGCACCAACATCGCCATCGCGTCCGCGGTTTGATAGCCGCCCAGAATGTCGGTCAGGCACTGGGCAAGCCGCCCTTCAAACCACGGCGCCGCCAGCAGACCCACGTTGTAGAACAGCCCGGACAGCGTGACGAAGGTCAGCGACAGCCATTCGGCACGGAAATAGGAGCTGATTTTGTTCGGGCAGAAATTCTGCTTGTCTTGCATCGTCTTTATTTCCTCTGCGCCTGAATAAAATGCGGGAATCCCGCGCGGCTTTCGGTTTTCGATGCTGCGTACAGCTTGTTCAGCAGCACTGCGAAGGTTTTGGATTCATCGTCCGTCAGCACAGAAGTCAGGTACTCGTAGAAGGATGCTTCGATCTCTGCTTTGGAGGCCTTCATGGCTTCCGCCTTTTCCGTGGGATACAGCAGCTGACTGCGGCGGTCGTTCGGAGCCTCCTGACGCACCAGAAAGCCTTTCGCTTCCAGATTTTTCGTCCGCCGCGCGATGGCTGCCTTGTCTGCGTGCAGCAGTTCCGCCAGCGCCGCCTGTGTGCAGCCGGGATGATGGCGCAGCGTGTGAATCAGATCAATTTCTGCCGTGCCGACGCCCTCTTCCCGCAGGGACAGCAGGACGAGTTTCTCTGTTTCCCGCGCGATTTTTGTGATTTTCCGCTCGGTGATATCCATATGTGCACCTCCGTGACGCTGATGGTTGTATGTGCATCGTTGTACATGCAACTATTATAATCAGGGACAGTGCAATGTCAAGGGCGTTTTTGCAAGATTGCCGTGAAATTTGGAACGCCTTGCAGGAACATCCCCGGCAGAGCGCATTGTTATTCTTATGAAACTCCCCTTGCCTATCATGTTCCGTCGGCACATGGAATCAGCCGCAATGCTGACGGTGTGTTTTCGTTGGAGCCGTATGCGAAAAGCACTGATGCTTGTCAAAAACGTGACGTTCTCCTGCCAATCCACCTATTTCCGAACATTCACCTAAATTGTTCGCAAAAAAATCGGATTTTTTCTGAAAAAGGCTTGATTTTTGTGTCGAATTTGTGTACAATGGGTCATGTTTCCCGGAAAACGTTCGCTTTTTAGCGGATGGTTACACCGTTTTCACCCATCGAATGGAGGAGGACTTGACCATGAAAAAATTTGCATCTCTGCTGCTTGCGCTGGTGATGTGCCTGTGCTGCCTGACGACTGCTGCACTGGCTGAGCGCGCGCCCGTCGCGAAGGATGACCTGAAGATCGGCTTCATCTTCCTGCATGACGAAAACTCCACCTACGACCTGAACTTCATCACCGCGGCGAAGGCTGCCTGCGAGAAGCTGGGCATCGCCTACGAAACCAAGACCAACATCCCCGAAGGTCAGGAATGCTACGACGCAGCTGCTGAACTGGCGGACGCAGGCTGCGACATCATTTTTGCGGACTCTTTCGGTCATGAATCCTACATGATTCAGGCTGCGCTGGAGTTCCCGGAAGTCGAGTTCTGCCATGCGACTGGCACGAAGGCGCACACCGAGAACCTGCCCAACTACCACAATGCTTTCGCGACCATCTATGAAGGCCGCTATCTGGCGGGCGTTGCGGCTGGCATGAAGCTGAACGAAATGATCGAAGCCGGCACGATTACGGCGGATCAGGCGAAGATTGGCTATGTCGGCGCTTACCCCTACGCGGAAGTGAAGTCCGGCTACACCTCCTTCTTCCTCGGCGCGCGCTCTGTCTGCCCCTCCGCGACCATGGAAGTGACCTTCACCTACTCTTGGTACGACGAGGCGATGGAAAAGGAAGGCGCGCAGATGCTGATTCAGAAGGGCTGCGTCCTCATTTCCCAGCACGCTGACTCCATGGGCGCTCCGACTGCCTGCGAAGTGGCGGGTGTGCCGAACGTCTCCTACAACGGCTCCACGGTGGCTGCCTGCCCGAACACCTTCATCGTTTCCTCCCGCATCAACTGGGAACCCTACTTCGAGTACATCCTGAACTGCATGATGAACGGCGAAGATATCGCGCTTGACTGGACTGGCACGATTGCGACCGGCTCTGTCGAGCTGTCTGCTATCAACGAGCAGGCTGCGGCGGCTGGCACGGCTGAGAAGCTGGAAGAAGTGAAGGCTGCGCTGGCGGCTGGCACCATCCAGGTGTTCGACACCACAACCTTCACCGTGAACGGCGAGGCGCTGACCTCCTATCTGGCGGACGTGGACGACATGGGCGACTTCGTGGGTGACACCGAAGTGGTCATCGACGGCGAATTCAAGGAATCCTTCTTCCGCGCCGCTCCCTACTTCGACCTGAACATCGACGGCATCACGCTGCCCGAAGGCATGTAATTCCATTTTCGACTGCCCCGATCTTTTGCATGGGGTCGGGGCGGTCGAATTTCTTGTTGACACTGCAAATGAAAGTGCAGGCAAACCCGCTGCATTCCCATTTGCAGTGTTTCCTATTCATTCGCGTCATTTACGATTTGCAATCATAAAGGAGTGAGCCGGTTGGAACAGAGAACCGCAGCCGTCAGCGTTCGCAATGTGACCAAGCGCTTTGGCCCTGTGCTGGCCAATGACAAGGTGTGTCTGGATATTTACCGCGGCGAAATTCTTGCGCTGCTGGGCGAGAATGGAAGCGGCAAAACCACGCTGATGAACATGCTCTCCGGAATTTACTACCCCGACGAGGGCGAAATCTACATCAACGGCAAGCCCGTGTCCATCTCTTCCCCAAAGGAGTCGTTCCATCTGGGCATCGGCATGATTCATCAGCACTTTAAGCTGGTGGATGTGTTCACGGCGGCGGAAAACATCATCCTCGGTCTGGATGAAAAGCTGGATATGAAGTCCGCCATCCGCAAAATTCGGAAAATCTGCGACCAGTACGGCTTCGATATCGACCCGAACCAGAAGATTTACGATATGTCCGTTTCGCAGAAGCAGACGATTGAAATCATCAAGGTGCTGTATCGCG
>ULNH01014229.1_pt1 | contig 11229 bp, 12 predicted proteins | sample 1951871 | NCBI WGS metagenome assembly ULNH01 (sample SAMEA4835572, study PRJEB28245) | human gut metagenome | biome: gut microbiome; material: fecal sample | place: Denmark | collected 2008 | reverse complement strand
CGGCCATAGCCGAGGGGCTGGCGCTCAAGATAGCCACGGGCGAGGTGCCCGAGCTGCTGCGGAATAAGCGGATAGTTTCGCTCGACCTCACAGGCATGGTCGCCGGCACCAAATACAGGGGCGACTTTGAGGAGCGCATCCGCAACGCTATCGAAGAAGTCAAGAAGTCGGGCGATGTGATACTCTTCATAGATGAAGTTCACACGCTCATCGGCGCAGGCTCGGCGGAGGGTGCGGTCGATGCCGCAAATATCCTGAAGCCCTCGCTCGCAAGGGGCGAGATCCAGGTCATCGGCGCCACAACGCTCGACGAATACCGCCGTCATATCGAGAAGGACGCCGCCCTTGAGCGCAGATTCCAGCCCGTTACCGTCGGCGAGCCGACCGAGCAGGAGGCAATTGACATTTTGAAGGGTCTGCGCGACAAATACGAGGCGCACCACAAGGTCAGGATAACCGACGGTGCGATAATCGCGGCGGTCAAGATGTCGTCGAGATATATCGGCGACCGCTATCTGCCCGACAAAGCGATAGACCTTGTCGATGAAGCAGCTTCGAGGGTCAGGCTCAAAGCATTTGCCACCCCGCCCGACCTAAAGGAGCTTGAAGAAAAAATCAAATCCCTGAATGAGGAGATGGCGAGCGCCGTCAATTCGCAGGATTTTGAGCAGGCAGCGTCTATTCGCGACGAAAAGAATAAACTCTCGAACGAGCTTGAGAGCGAACGCAGGCTCTGGAAGGAGCGCAGCACTCACGCCGCGGGCGAGGTTGGTGAGCAGGAGATAGCCGCCATTGTGTCGCAGTGGACGGGCATCCCCGTCGTGCAGCTCACTCAGGAGGAGAGCCAAAGGCTTCTGAATATGGAGGAGGAGCTTCATCGCCGCATAGTCGGCCAGGATGAGGCGGTCAGCGCCGTCGCCAAGGCTATCCGCAGGGGCAGAGCGGGGCTTAAAGACCCCAAGCGCCCAACAGGTTCGTTCATCTTCCTCGGCCCCACCGGGGTGGGCAAGACCGAGCTTTGCAAGACCCTCGCCGCCTCTATGTTCGGCGATGAGAATGCGATGATAAGGCTCGATATGTCCGAATATATGGAGAAGCACACCGTTTCAAGGCTCGTCGGCTCGCCTCCTGGCTATGTTGGCTACGAGGAGGGCGGCCAGCTCACCGAAAAGGTACGCCGCAGACCATACTCCGTCGTGCTCTTTGATGAGATAGAGAAGGCTCATCCCGATGTGTTCAATATGCTGCTCCAAATCCTTGAGGACGGCATTTTGACCGATTCACAGGGCAGACGCGTCGATTTCAGAAACTGCATCATCATAATGACTTCAAACGTCGGTGCAAAGCTGATAGCCAAGAGCGGCGCAGGCACTTTGGGCTTCGCCCCCTCGAGCGGCGAAACGGCGGATGACAAAAAGATCCGCGAAGCCGTCATGGGCGAGCTCAAGAACGTGTTCAGACCCGAATTTCTCAACAGGGTCGACGATATAATCGTGTTCCGTCAGCTCACACAGACCGATATCGACGAGATCGCGCGCAGGATGCTTGCGGGTCTCTCAAAGCGTATCGCCGAGCTTGACCTCAAGGTGGAGTTTGCCGAGAGCGCCGTCAGCGAGATAGGCAAGGAGGGCTTCGACCCCGTATACGGGGCAAGGCCGCTCAGGCGCGCCATCCAGCAGCGTATCGAGGATAAGCTTTCCGAGCAGATGCTTGAGGGCAGATTCAGCCCCGATAAAAAATATGTCTGCGAATACTCGGGCGGTGACTTTGTCTTTGAGACAAAAGAATGATGAGCAATTAAAGGGGCGGAGCCGCAAATACGGCTTCGCCCCGATCCGTCGCAAAATGTCCGTCGAATAATATTACCTCAGCTCGGCGATCATAGAAACAATCTTTTTTCAAAAAATTACGATTTTTTTAAAAAATCACTTGACGAAACGCTTTTTTTGTGCTATATTAATCGAGCGTTCCGTGCTGGTGTAGCTCAGTTGGTAGAGCAGCTGATTTGTAATCAGCAGGTCGGGGGTTCGAGTCCGTCCACCAGCTCCACCCACGAGATAACGCAACTGAATATTCGGAAGAGTTCCCGAGCGGCCAAAGGGAGCAGACTGTAAATCTGCCGTCATCGACTTCGGTGGTTCGAATCCACCCTCTTCCACCACGATCCTACTTTGGTTTTAATATCAGGGTAGGATCTGTTTTTTATTTACAAAAAAGGTTCGGCCATTTTGGCGTTTTTCTATTCTATTTGTTTAACAAATCCATAACTCTTTTTGATATAGCCCTTGGATTCATAAAAAAGGTGAGCGCCCTCCCTCGGCAAGCCGCTGTTCAGTGACACCAAGCCTATATCGTTGCTTCTGCAATAGTTTTCGACTAAATTCAGCAGCTTGGTGCCGACTCTCATGAGTATCAAAGTCATGGCTTCGTGCGTTTTGTTTCTCTGAGAATTCATTTATTTCCTTAATTTCACATAGTTTCTGAAATTCAACTTTCTAAGGCTTTTTATTGATTTATAATTCAAGATAAAGTGGACATGATTTCGGCTGAGTGTTGCACAATTTTTGCATTATACATTTCAGCTATACATAGCATTCGAACTCTTCCGAATCCTTCAGCAAGTCTTTTGCGTCAGCAAAGTCAGTTTCCGTGCAAATTATATTGTTCGAATCACAGTATGCAAAGACTATTTGCATGTTAATCCACAAATCGACGAGATGGTTCTTTAAATCCCGTGTGTCCATCTGATACTTTTCTTTAACAAAATCCTCAAAGGCATATCCCTCTCTTGCAGCGATTTCCCTCGTTTTGGAACAAATGGCATTCACAAATCTATCTGTATGTTCATTAGTTTCCACTGCGGAATTTTCAAGCAAATAGTTATAATACTCTTCCACTAAGCGGTGCGCTACAATCTCCGTAACTATGCTGTATTTAAACTTTGAAACCGAGTCGCAATTAAATATAGCTACATCTTTGTCAGTAATATTTGGGGGATCTGTTTCAACATCAACTGCAGAAAACCTAGCCACGATAACGGACTCAAGTTCTTTTTCTGATAATTCAAAAACCGATTCTTCTATGGTAATGGAATTCAAATTGCACAATCCAACCATTGTCGTTTTTTCAATAGAATCTGAATTGACATGGCATCCTGCAAAAAGTGATAAGGCAACCAAAATTGCAAGAAAAAAGGTTGTTTTTTTCACGCTCTCGCTCCTTTGCAGGTATATATTTAATGTCGGGAGAATGACAAGTCGTTCCCCCGGACTTTTCGTATGTTTTAGACTAGCCTATTAGATGTGGCAATTCGATACGCACTGGATGCCCCAGTAGTTGGCATAGTTAAGAGACCACGATCCGAAAGGAATGCTGTTTTGACGGATACAAATCTTGTATACAGAATTGTTGCATCCCAAATTAAGTGTCTTGCCGTTAGATCCAGTGGTAATGTCACCTTCCCACAGCCAACGTCCGCTGTATTGCGCATAGTTACATGGAAACTGGTAGATTTTTCGCTTGCGTTGTTGGGGTTAATCAAGTATGTGTAAGAATGAATCTTGATATTTGCATTTTTGCTGGTATTGCTGAGCCAAACAGTAGTGTATCCGGAATTACCCGAGTTGGGCACTTTACCTGTGCGCCATGTAGCTGCTGAGGCCGAAATACACATAATGGAGAAGCAGGTGATAACTACAAGAAGTATCGAGGTGATTTTTACTATTGTTTTACGTTTTGACATAAATTTTTGTTCCTTTCTTAAATTAAACATGAAACGATTCATTCAATTGCTTTATTAGATTAACTGTATTTGTTATATCCGCCGATAGCCTACCAGACTGCCTTCAGTAGAGGTGTCTGTTTCCATATTTCCGGAACCTCCCAATCATAGTTTTTACGGGTACTTGGACTTTGCTCTACTTACCCCGCAACGTCGCTTCTTGTTGTTTACATTAGGTTCACCTCCATTCTTGTTGCTTTTACTCTTCAAGTTGCGCATTGAATAGGCTTTCAGACAGAATTCTTGGTTTTAGTTAATTTTTGGCAGTCTTTGAATTACTTTCTGAGTGGTTTGTGCATCAGAAGTATCAGGAAGCGGAATTGTCCACTCCGTCAATTCCTTTCTGTATCCGCAGTTACATGTATATATGACTACAATATTTCCTCCGGAATAGTACCAATTCTTTCCGAATCCCATGTTGCGAGTGTGCTCATGAACCTTATACTGAATAACTGAAGGGACAGTATACTTTTTAGTTATATAGCCTGTAACACCAGGACCTTGGTAAACGGAAGCTTTCGGTATTTTCCATGATACGGTTTTAGTGCTTTTCACTTTTGCGGCGACTATTACACCATTTTCGGAATTACAGACGCTGTTTTCAGCTTTTTTTACAGATGCAACCCAGTTTTCTAAACTGCTGGTATCAACAGAGACGGTGATATATTTATATATTACATCGTTTTCGGTAACAGTCGTTTTCGAGTAGGCGTTGCCGCCTCTAGTGTTAGCTGTAGTGCCGGCGTTTGACGACGAATTGTTTGTAGTAACATTATTGTTCTGCTTAACGCAATAGGAAAGAGATACCCAGCCGCTACGATACCCGTTTGTGCACTTAATGCTTGATGTATAACCCCATCCTCCGCTTGCTTTTGAGACTGAAAATGTTACGCCTTTAGCCGCTGAGCCGACAACATAATATCCAGTTCCGGCGCTGGCTCGAACATTAATACCGCTGTTGGCATTGACTTTGTAAGTTCCTATGGTCGAATTTGGTGTTGATATATTCGAGGATGTAGATTTGCTTGACGAACTATTTTTTGAGCAGTAATCAAGACACATCCATCCGCTTTTATAACCATTTGTACACTTAATACTTGTCGTATATCCCCAGGAGCCGCTTGTTCGACTGACAGAGAAACTGATTCCCCTTGAAGCTGCACCAACTCTAGAATACCCTGTTCCTGCACCGCTTCTGACATTGATTCCGTTGCTTGCCGCAACGGTATATGTGCCTGTTGAATATGTTGCCGCATTTGCAGCAATTGAGAAAGCGCTGAGCATCGTGATAAGAAAGAGAAAAACAGAAACCGCTTTTTTTACATTGACGAGCTTATTCATAATGATTACTCCGTTCTGAATTTGTTGATGAATAGGAATTTTTAATCAACCATCCTAGGGCGATCTCTTATATTATTCATCAGATTACACCTCACAAGACTTATCTGTTATGCGACGAAATTGCCGTATTCAATTACAGAGTCTAAAACACAGGTTATTCTTTCACGGGCTGCGTCCACTTTTCGAATCGAGAGCTGAACTCGGTCTCCCTTCATGCCGTTGCCATAGTAAAAAACAACTTTCCCGCTTTCGTCGTCTCTTACATAACATCCGTATGGATTACATCCGACAACCGTCCCGATGATAGTGTTATATTTTTTGAAGTTTCCCATGATTAAAACCCCTTTCTGTCGTTCTTATTTGTTAAGTCGTCGGTCATTTCATTTTCCCAACAAATGAAATGAAAATTATATATTTTACATGAGATTCTTCTCTTTTCAAAAACAGCAAGTCTTTGGAGCAAGCAATTTCGTTGTTTGGAGAATGCATGGTATCTTTGTGTGCAGCACATCCAATTGCTTTTTGACATTAGTTGGCCGCTTTGCAAACAAAAAACTGGTTGGCGTTTTACTGCCAACCAGTTTCAGCTTGTAGAAAAACCCTAAAGCTCAAGAGAGTTTTAGGGTTTTAAGATTGAAATAGAATAAAAAATTGAAAAACAAAGAAAAATCGGGAGAAGGCACAGGGGTATTCAGCCTTTTCCACCTGTATACTGCATATTTTTCAGGTTCATGGCAGCAAATTTAAGCCTGACCCAGTTAGTGACTTGGGTCAAGCCTCTGTACGGAGTATATCGCATTGCGTGTTTTTCTTTCGCGTCTGCAAATACCCTTTCAATAGTTTCCTTTCGTCGCTCGTAAAGCTCCCTGTACTCCGGCGTATGACGAATGTCTTCGACGGTTTCGAGATAATCCGACCAAATGTGCTTTGTTACCGTTTTCTCATACCTGCTGTTTTCCGTACACTTGTATCTTGACGGGCAGCTTTCGCATATATATGTTTTGCTCTTGAACTCTCGGTATCCTTCTTTGTTTGTAGTTGCATAACTTAAAACTTGATTTTCGGGGCAGATAACGCAATCAAAATATTCATCATAAGCATACTCATACGGTGGAAAGAAGTCTTTTTTGCCCATGGGCCTTTTGTACGGTAATACTGGTATTCTGCTGTCGTCAAGTATTCGTTTGCTTATCCAAGGCGTTTTGTATCCCGCGTCGGCTACTACGGCTTAAATTTCGGGATTTCTGTCTGTCAGTCTGTCATACAATCCGTCGAATGCTACACTGTCATGAACATTGCCCGGGTTTACCGTAACGTCCATTACATATTCGTTTTTGTCACAGCCCGTCTGCGCCGTATATGCAAAGCATTTCTTATGTTCTCCCTTGTGGAGCACTCCGCTTTCGGGGTCTGTTGTTGATTCATTTATCGCCTTTTCTTCTTTTGCTTTTGTTTTATCAAACGGCTTTTTTCCTTGGTCTTCTCTGTCTTCGTTGATTTCTTCCATCAACTGTTCTTCGTATATTTTTGCTGCCTGCGGTACCGCCTTTTTGACCGCCTTTTTCATGTTGGCGTTTGCCTTAACGTGTGTTCCGTCTATGAATACCGCCTCAGGAGATAAATAGCCTGCTTTGGATATTTCTTTCAATATCCAATAGAATATTTTTTCTATTGTTTGCTCAATATATCGGTGCTTGAAGTTGTAGCTGATTGTTGAAAAATGTGGTATCGGCTCATTCATCAAATACCCCAAAAATCACCTGTATGCTACGTTCATTTTGATTTCTTCTGAGTGACGGCAATCCGTACAAATGCTGTATCAGCACCATCTTGAATATTACTACCGGGTCTATGCTCGGTCTGCCGTTATCTGCGCAATACAAGTTTTCCACTATTTCATATATGTGAGTGAAATCTATCGCACTGTCTATTTTCCTTAACAAATGGTCTGCCGGTACGAACTCTTCTATGCTGAATATTTCTACCTGTTCGCGGTTTTCTCTCTGTTTTACTATCACTTTAATCACCGCTTTTATTAACCACATATATGCGAAAAAGCCCAGCTCTTGCTGGACTTTTTCGACAGACTGAACGGGCGGTCAATGACCACCCGTTTTTTATTTGAAAGTCAAACTATCACTGCGTCTGTTATACAACTTCGGCAATCGCCTTAAACATGCCGCCCAAAATCGAAAGGCCCAAAATGATCGCCGATATGATGAGCTTAGCCTTGCAGATGTTTGATCTGAGGGGATTTGTTTTATCAACCGCATAAATGATCGCAAATATCCACCCTATAAAAGGTATAGCGCAGATTATTTCCCACCACAAAACAGTCGATACACTGGGCAGCGGCACAGTCTTGGTGGGATTCTGATTTACATAATAATACGGCTGCTGCTGATTTTGCGGCTGATAATTCGGCTGCTGATAATCCTGCTGTGAATAATCCGGTTGTTGAGGGTTTGGGGGTTGATAATTCGGCTGTTGATAATCCTGCTGTGAATAATTCGGCTGCTGCGGATTTTGCGGCTGATAATTCGACTGTTGATAACTCTGCTGATATGTTTCCTGCGTCTCCGGCTGCACCGGGCCGCCGCACTCCCTACAGAATTTCATGCTCTCCGTAATCTCGCTGCCGCAATTTTTACATACCATAAATTTTCCTCCTTGATTTTTTATTTATGCGCTGTTTAATACAGAATCCTGCCATACTGAACAGCTTTTATAAACAAAGGCAAAAAGCCTTAAGCCCATTAAATCCAACGGTTGACTCGATGTGTCACCACTCGCGAATTACCGGTATGCTATCATCAATGCAGTAATCCATTGAACTGTAGCACCCAAAAACCTTTGTACCGCCATCTGTACAAATCAGATAATAAGGATGTTTTAGCTTCTCCGAATCGGCTGTTGAAGAGTATTGCATGCCATTTTTAAATGTAAGCTTTTCAAACACCCGATCATCCTCATCCACTTCTTTACTCACGCCTATGCAAACGGTTTCAATTATTATATATTCCACACTGTCACGTCTTGAGAGGCGGTTTAACATATGCGAACCCGCAATAATAACAGAAGGAATACAGGTAAATATCATTATTTTGCCAAATTGTTCTTTCATAAAATAAAAAGAACCGCACAATACAAGTACCAATACAATCCCAAGCCGTCCTGCGATACTTATCAAATCGGAGTATAGTAACATATTATTAATCATTTTCTAGTCAGTAATGTCTTTGGGGCTTCTTTGGCGGCGTCTTTAACTTCGGCATTCTCCGCTTCGGATACCGCCGTTATGGTTCCTTTGGCGGCGGCGTTAACTTTGGCATCCTCCGACTCGGATGCCGCCGTTTTGTCAACTCCTGTAAAGCGTCCATATTGTCGATCATATATAGCCATGTTTCTAAACATCAAATCAAATTGTTTCCTGTTGAACACTGTTGTTATTTTTGAAAAAGATATTACGGCATATACTCTCATGACAAATGACGCATCTTTCTGAATCTCGTCAATTATGCCTCTGTTCGGCACAAAGCCAACCTGATGACCTTCTTTCTCGTTGTAATGAAACAGATAATAACCTCCGGCATATGTTCGGCAAAGCGAAACCTGATTTGTGTGATAAATCTCCTCCAAGAGCTTTGCATCAAAAAACTGACCCATTGTGTCAAGAAACTTAGGGCGCAAATTGTTCACAACAGTGCCGATTTCGTCGGCAAAACTCTGAGGGTTTGAAATCAGTGCGTTAAACTTACTTTTTGTTATCGGCTCACAATTCAAAATTCCTGACGGCAAAAGGGATTTGTTGATTTTATCCCCCTCGGCCATGCCTGTTGACGCCACATTATAAACAAGATAGTACCGGTTGCGGCGAATATAAGCGTAAATGCAGGGCAACAGGATTATCGGAAGAACTGCGGATTGCTTGTACTTTATTATCGCACAGGGAATATCCTCACCTTGAAGTGTTCGGACGGTTATCCCCTTGACGAATACGGTTTTGTCTTTTTTGAAAAACGATAAGATTATCCCCAAAATATTATATATCGATATGTAAAAGATGATATCTTCTGTGCCGCTATTCATAAGACTTGATATAACTATAAATATCACGATGTTCAGAAAAAACACTAAAAAGTAGACAAAACGATTCCTCGTCCTTCTCCAAAGCCAATCGCCTATCTTCTCGGAGAACTTTTTTTCGTTTGATTTGTTATTTTCCGTCATTCCGAACACGCCACGCTTTCCGAATTATAATCAGTTTCGTATGTCTCTCGTAAATAAAGACAAGAAATTTCAATATCGGTTCATATTTTGCAAAATTTTTTAAAATCAGTGAACCGTATTCTATGCGGCTTGTCTTTATCTATGAGGGCATTACTTAAATGTGCACCTCCCAACAATCAAATCAGGAGGAAAAAAATGAACAAAACTCTCAGAAAAATGCTATCGGCAACGCTGTCCGCAACAATGATTATTTGTATCATCACCATGTGCGGCGGCGCAATTATTACGACAGCAACGCAACCAACACAGTACAAGACAGGCGATATCATTAAATTTGGCTCTTATCCTCAAGGGCAAGTTACCGACGCTGAGCTTTTGCAAAAGCTGGATAATGTACAAAAGAACTGGGTCAGCTACGGCTACTATAGTGAAAACACCCCAGGCGACTGGATGCAGTATGCTGACATTGAGCTGAATGGCAGAAAATATCGTGCCGTGGAGTTTTCACAGTACCGACCTACAAAATCTGAAGCTGAATCATCGGCCGGCCATTCTGCTCAAGACGATAATGGATATAAAACTAATACTGTATATTACTTTATCTATGAGCCGCTAAACTGGATCATACTTGATCCCGCCGCTGGCCTAGTCCTTTGCGAGCCTATAGTAGATGCCCAGTCATACAACTACACTTACTACATGACCAAAGAAAAATCAGAGTGGAGCTGGACGGCATTAGAGTATTATTGGAGTGACGAAACTAAGAATTATGCAGTTAATGATTATACTGTAAGCTTTATTAGGAAATGGCTCAACGAAAATTTCTACAACACCGCTTTTAACGAAAAGCAGAGACAAGATGTTCGTTCACATGCGATTAACATTGTCGATTCATCAAACGACAATAACAGCAAAGTCATAAATGACAAGGTCTTCCTCCTCTCCGCCAAAGAAGTTGAAAATGACTACTACGGATTCTCAACCAACTATATTTACTCAACCACAACCAATCCAACTTGGTACACTGATTATTCACTGGTCCAAGGGCTGCCTGTAAACGAATCGTCGAAATATAGCTCCGCTGCAAGCTATAGTTGGTGGCTGTGTCCAGAACTTTCTACAACGATATACCTTCACGCTGGAAAAGTTGTTAATGTCTATACCATTGAGCCCCGCCATAACGATGGAAGAGATATTGACTGTAATATTCTTGAAATCGAAGGTGTTCGTCCGGCTATAACAATATCATCCTTGTCGGCCGGCACATTTATGCAAGAAGAAGAAAAGTATGACGATAATAATAGTTCCAGCGGATTATCTCTTAATACATCAAACGACCTTTTCACCGCAGTTCTTGTTATTTTCGTGACACTTATCATAGTCTGTCTGCTGCTGATCGTTCTTTATGTCGTTTCAAAAAAGGAAGCGTCAAACCCGAATAGCCGTCGCAGGCAATAAGCCAAAAAGGCAGAATTATTAAAACAGTTATAAGTCAAAAAAGACTGCTGCAAATGTTAGAAAGCATTTGCGGCAGTCTTTATTTATACCTTTTAATATTGACGATAATGCGGCCTTTTTTGCTCACGGCGGAGCAATCGGTGACTATGATACGGCCTTTGCGGCGAAAAACTATTTTATCCCCCTCGCCGATACGTTTGTCGGCTTTGAGGCATTCGCAATCATTAACAAAGACCAGCCCGTGCTCAATCGCGTCGCAGGCGGCGGTGCGGGAGACGGCAAAACCGTTTTTCACAACGCTGTCGAGCCTCATGGTGGAGACGGTGAAGCTGCCCTGCTCGGCGGAATCGGCGGAGCAGAGAGCGCGTACCTCGTCAGGCTCCGCGGGGCGTGCGGAGAGGGTGCCTCGCCCTGCCCTG
>ULNH01010917.1_pt1 | contig 11308 bp, 8 predicted proteins | sample 1951871 | NCBI WGS metagenome assembly ULNH01 (sample SAMEA4835572, study PRJEB28245) | human gut metagenome | biome: gut microbiome; material: fecal sample | place: Denmark | collected 2008 | reverse complement strand
TATTGAAACTCTTTGTTGCTCTCCTCCAGAAAGCTGACTTGGTAAATGACTTTTTCTATTTTCAAGCCCTAAAAGTTCTAGCATTTCATTTAAATCATTTTTATCTGATTTTCTTCCATCAAGTTCTAAAGGAAGTGATATATTTTCTATTACATTTAATATAGGAATTAAATTATAAAATTGATAAATAAGTCCTATTTGTCTACGTCTAAATATTGCTAAATCATCATTATTTAATTTATAAATATCTTCATCATTTATGAAAACTTTTCCACTTGTTGGTCTATCTACACCACCAATTAAATGTAGAAGTGTACTTTTACCACTTCCACTTGCTCCAACAATTGAAACAAACTCTCCTTTTTCAACAGTAAAAGAAACATTATCAAGTGCCACAACTTTACTTGCTCCAGTTCCATAAACCTTATTTAAATTTTCTACTTTTAAAATTTCCATAATTTCCTTCTTTCAAATTAAGTATATTATAACAAAATGACTTTTAAGTGACAAAAAACATTTCAAAAAATTTCTTAATATTTCAAAAATATTTACTAGACTATCCCGATTTCTGTAACTATTTTTTATATTATTTAATATATTTATTGATTTATTTAAATCTTTATCATGCTTCATATGACACCTTTGAGAACTTTGATAGTAAGTATCAACCTTTATAATGTATTTTTTTATATTTTTAAATGTATAATCAACTGACTTTAATACATACTAAAATATCAAAATCTATATGTTTTAATTTGTTATCACCTCTTTTACTAAAAAATAAACATATAATATGTAAACAATTTGTTTTTTTTGCTTACCATGTGATATTAATATACATCATTAAAAAATTATTGTTAATAGAAAATACAAAAAAATGTTTGTTTGTTTATTTTTAAAAAAAATATAGATTAATTTATAACCTATATTATTGTTTTTTCAGCTCAACTTCACACTAGATTTTAAAGAGCCATATTATTCATATGAAACAATTTTATATTCATTATGATCATTTAATTTAAAAGTAAATTCTTTTGAAGAAGTTTCATTGAAATTAACAGAACTATTACACATATCATTTGTTTCTTTTATAAATTTAGTTTTACTTGAATCTAAATAATACTTACATGTATATTCATCATTATCAGTTAACTCTTGAACACCATAAACGTATGTTAACTTTAAGACTTTACTATCTTTATCCATTTGACTATTAACTATAATATAACTTTCTTTATTTTGATCAAATACATCACCAAAATATTGTGTGATTTTACATTCTTTATCATCACAACTTATACTTTTCGCGGCAAGACCATATTTATAATTATAATTAGATAAATTAATTTCAATATTAGATAAATCATAATATCTTTTTATAATATTATTAAAATCATCAATCGTTATACTAAAATTAGATAATATTTTATGAGAATAATATTTAATTTTCATTACAACATTATCTACAATAACATCTTGCTTATTTTCACTTTCAGTTAGTCGTAAAAAATCATGAAAATTAGTATAAGTATAAATATCATTTGCATCATAAAAATCAGATTTGGTTAAATAAAATCCTATTAAATCATTATCAATTTCACTTATATTTTCTAAATAAAAATCAATATTATTTTCATTTGTTTCGTTATTAATTACATTATCAACATAATTATTTTCAATAGTTTTATTTGCATTTATTATATTATTATTTTCATTTGTATTTGATACATTTTTATCTTTTAATAGTATCAAACTTACTACTATACCTATTATAATAATTAATAAAATACTTAAATATATTAAAATATTTTTTTTATTATTTTCATTATTTTTAATTTCATTTTTCATATCACACACTCTCTTCTATAATGATTATACATCATAGAAAAAAGAATGTAAATAAAAAAATTATAGATTACTCTATAACTTTCATTATAAGTGGAAGTATTTGTTTTTTACGAGACATTATACCTGGTAAAAATATTCCTTCATAAGCATCTTGTAAATTAAAGGCATTTTTTATTAAATTTTTACTATTTTCATTATAAATTACATAACTTCCCTTTTTCAAAATATCAGTTATAAATATTAATACTGCTTTATAATTTATTTCACTCATTTCATTTAATTCATTAATATAACTATCTATATCTTTTTCAATTTCATCAAAATCCATAGTGGTAATAACTGCAATACCATAATCTTTATCATTAACTGAATAGTTTTTAAAGTCTTGATGTATTAATTCTTTTACACTTAATCCCTTAATTGAAGATGCCTCTTTTAACATTTGAATTCCATATTCATTTATATCTACCTTTGCAAGTTTTGCAAGTTCTTTCGAAGATTTTATATCATCTTCAGTTGTAGTTGGAGAGGAAAACAAAAGGGTATCTGAAATTAATGCTGATAATAAAAGACCTGCAATATCTCTTGGTATTTTAATTCTTTCTTTTATAAATTGTTCATATATAATCGTAGCGGTACATCCAAGAGGTTTACATAAAAATGTAATTGGTTCTTTAGTACCTATATCACCAAGATTATGATGATCCACAATCTCTAATATTTCTGCTTCCTCAAGTCCATCAATAGATTGAGAATATGTATTATGGTCTACTAAAATAACTTTTTTCTTTTCATATTCATTCATATGAGTTACTTTAATAACTCCTAAACATTCATTATTATCTTTAACAACAGGATAATTTGTATAACTTATTCTTTTAGTAAGTGATAAAAAATCAGTATAATAAGAATGAATATTAACAGTAGTAAGACTTCCTTCATTATTACATAAATTTTTAATATAACCAGTATTTGGAAGTAAAAAGCATATTGTTGCAGTTGAATGATTACAAGTTATTATTGTTACATTATTTTTTCTAGCTTTTTTTAATAATCTTTCTGGAAGTACTCTGCCCCTTGTTAAAATAATTAATTTGACCTTTTTACTTATAGCATTTTCTATTATATGATATCTATCTCCGACAACTAAAATAGTATTTTCATCAAGTTCATTTTTTCTTGAAAACTCTTCATTTGAGCAAGTTATATAAATTGTTTTACCTAAAACCTCCTCAATTTGTCCACATAAAATAGTTCCATCTAAAAGTTCTAATATATTTTTAAGTGATGTATGAAGTGTAGTTTTATCTTCGAGTGCAAGATAGTTTACAACATCCTTTAAATTTATATAACCAGTTAATATCTTCTTTTCATCTACAAGTGGTATAGCATTTAAATCTTTATCTTTCATAAATTTAATAGTATTACCTATACTTTCATATTCATTTATAAAGGCACCTTTTTCATATTTTAAATCTTTTATTTGTACTTTAACATCATTTAAATATGAAGGAACAGGTGTATTAAAATAATTTAAAACATATTTTGTTCCATTATTAACTTGACCTATAACTTTAGGTGTTGCAGGTATTCCTTGCATATTTTTAAGGTATGCTAAAGCAATTGCACTGCATACTGAATCTGTATCTGGATTTTTATGACCAAAAACATATATTTGTTTCATCTACTATCACCATATTAATGGTATCATATTTTTGATAAAATTTAAATAAAAAAATGAATTATACAGAATTCAAAAATATATAAATTAATAGTTTTGTTAAAGATTACCATACTAATAAAGATAATAATGTGATAAAATATGTTTGATTGGAGGAAGTATGTTTAAATTAGTTAGTAAATTCTCTCCTGCTGGAGATCAAAATGAAGCAATAGATAAAATAGTGGATGGCTTAAATAATCATGAAAAAAATCAAGTTCTTTTGGGAGCCACTGGTACTGGAAAAACCTTTACAATTGCTAATGTTATAGAAAAAACTGGTAAACCTACTTTAGTTTTATCACATAATAAAACACTTGCTGGACAACTTTATGCCGAACTTAAGGAAATGTTTCCAGAAAATCATGTAGAATACTTTGTATCATACTATGACTATTATCAACCTGAGGCTTATGTACCATCATCAGATACATATATTGAAAAAGATTCCTCAATAAATGATGAAATTGATGAACTAAGACATAAAGCAACTTCTGCTCTTATCAATTACGATGATGTAATTGTTGTATCAAGTGTATCTTGTATATATAATATAGGTCAAAAAGAAGATTACGAAAAAAATATGTTTGTTATAAATATTGGTGATACATTTTCAAGAAATTTTATTATTAATAAACTAGTTGATATGACTTATGAAAGAAATGAACTTGATTTTCATCGTGGAACATTTAGAGTCCGTGGAAATAGTATTGATATAGTACCAATAAATGAAAAAAATGAAGCGATAAGAATTGATTTAGATGATGATAAAGTTGAAAGTATAACTATATTTGACCCTCTTACAGGAAGTGTTCTTAAAAGAAAACAAACCGTTATAATATCTCCAGCCTCACTTTTCGTAACAAGTAAAGAAACTTTAGAAAAAGCAGTAGCCAATATAAAAAAAGAACTTGATGAAAGACTTAAAGAACTTCATGAAAATGGTAAACTTATCGAAGAACAAAGATTAAAAGAAAGAACTAATTATGATATGGAAATGCTTCTTGAAACGGGATTTTGTAATGGAATTGAAAACTATTCAAGACATCTATCTTTAAAGGAAGCTGGAGAAACTCCTACAACACTTATGGATTTCTTTCCTAAAGACTACCTTTTGGTAATTGATGAAAGTCATGTAACCATACCTCAAGTACGAGCCATGTATAATGGAGATAGAATGCGTAAACAAACTTTAGTAGATTATGGATTTAGACTTCCCTCTGCCCTTGATAATAGACCTTTAAAGTTTGAGGAATTTAATGAAAAAATTAATGAAGTTATATATGTATCTGCAACTCCTGGTGATTATGAATTATCACTTACTGGTGGTAAATATATAGAACAAATTATAAGACCTACAGGACTTCTTGACCCTACTATTGAAGTTAAGAAAACCGAAGGTCAAATTGATGACATAGTATCGCAAATTAATTTATGTAAAGAAAAAAATGAAAGAGTATTAATTACTACTCTAACTATTAAAATGAGTGAGGAACTAACTGATTATTTAAAGAATCTTAATATTAAAGTAGCTTATTTACATAATGAAATTAAAACTTTAGATAGACTTAAAATTATTCATGATTTAAGATGTGGTAAATATGACTGTATTGTTGGAATAAATCTTTTAAGGGAGGGATTAGATATTCCTGAAGTAAGTCTTATTTGTATACTTGATGCTGATAAACAAGGTTTTTTAAGAAGTACAAGAAGTTTAATTCAAACAATAGGAAGAGCTGCAAGAAATAAAAATGGTCATGTTATTATGTATGCTGATACTATTTCAGATGCTATGAATGAAGCAATTAAAGAAACCTCAAGAAGAAGAACTATTCAAGAAAAATATAATAAAGATCATGGAATTATTCCTCAAACAATTATAAAAAGTATTAAAGATATACCTACTACTGATGAAGAAAATAAGGAAAGCAAAAAAATGAGTAAACAATCTAAGAAAGAAATGCTAATTAAAATAGAAAATGAAATGAAAGAGGCTGCTAAAGCATTAGACTTTGAAAAAGCAATGGAACTTCGAGATATTTTATTTGAACTAAAAGAAAAGAAATAAATTACAAATTAGTTTATTTCTTTTTATTTTAAATTATTAGTAATTTCTTTGAAAAAATCTTCATTCCAAAGTTTTAAAATTTGTGTATCATTAATAAAAGGCAATACATCCTTTTTAGCATCTTCATAATTAATTTCACTAAACTTTTTGTTTAATAAATCTTTTAAAACATCAATGTTAAAATCATCATTTTTTTCTAGTACACCCGAATCAATTAATTTATTTTTTATAAGTTCAACATTTATTTTTGCATTGCTAATTAATAAATAAATATAATCATATAAATCTCTTCCTTTAGTTCTAAAACTCCAGTTTCTACATAGGATTGCGTGAACCTTACCCGCAAGTAAAGATGTTTCATCGTAAAGGTTTATTTGATGTAGGCATGGAAGTATTTTATATTTAATTTCGTAAGTTGCTCCAATTGGTGGATTAATATCTACTTCAAATTTAACTTTTATATTTTTTAACAAATTATTATAGGTAGTACTTTCTTCACGAGGAAAAAATCTTAAAATATGTTCTAATGTGTCCCCCTTTAAAAATGCAGAGGTAATATTAGAATCAGATTTTTTTTGCTTTGTACTTATTTCCATATTGATTCCATAAGAATTCAGTTCATTTTCTATATATGAAAAGTATTTACTTAAATCGAAATTTTTATCTGGACTTATTAGAGCAAAATCCAAATCTTCGGAAAATCTGTCTATATTATAAAATATTCTTAATGCTGTTCCTCCATAAAATGCTACTTTATCAAAAAAATCACTTCGAGAAAGTCCACACAATACTACTTCTTGGATAATTTCTTTTAAAGCATTTATTTCATCATTAACATTTTTCGTTTCGTAACCAGCAAGCATTTGACTAATAATATTATTCATTTTTATTTCTCCTTAAAAATTTTGCTAATAATGACACATTTGTTGAATGATATAATTCACTTAATTTTTCAATTTTTGAAACATCTAAATTGTAAAATTCTTCTTCATCTATTCTTAAATCATCAAACAACATAATTTGCATATTTTTTAAATTATTTAATGGTTTTAAAGAATATAATTTATCACATAATGCTTTTTCAGCAGTAGCCATAATAAAAGAATAGTTTCCCTCTTGTTTCAAAATTATTTCATAGGGAAATGCTCTTGATGGAACATCTTCATAACTAAATGTACCAAAATGATTATTATATATTTTTCTTTTCTTTTTATTAAATGTTGCACAAGTAACTGCGTTAACTCTTTCTGGTATTAAGCCATAATATGACAGTGCATATTCAAAAGATATATAAGATGGGCCATATATACTACTCGCAAGTAAATATGCTGAAGTATCACCATTTGTGTCATATAGACCATTTACAATTCTATAGAGTTTTTTATCTTTAACTTCTCTACATATTTTATTATTTATATTTGAATAATCTTTTAAAGAATTCTTCAACATATTATTTGTAATTAGCATATTTTCACCTCTAAATACCATTTTATAGTATTTTATAAAGAATTTCAAGTATAAAAAAAATACCTAGGCAAAACTAGGTATTTTAATTATTTTATTTGATTCATTACTTCTTCAGCAAAGTTATCATTTCTTTTTTCAAGACCTTCGCCTACTTCATAACGTACCATAGAAACGATTTCTCCACCATTATTTTTAACATAATCTTTTACAGATATGTCACCATTTTTGATGAAAGGTTGTTCAGCAAGACAAATTTCTTTATAATATTTTTTAATTCTTCCTTCAACCATTTTTTCAGCTATATCAGCAGGTTTTCCTTCATTAATAGCAATATTTCTTTGTACTTCTCTTTCTGCATCTAATACATCAGCAGGAACTTCCTGTGTAAATACATAAAGTGGTTTCATAGCAGCAGCTTGCATTGCAACTTCTTTAGCAACTTCTTCGCTTGCTCCCTTAACTACAGTAAGAACTGAAATTCTACCACCCATATGAATGTATGCACCAAAATGTTCATCATCAGTTTTAGTAATTTTTTCAAATCTTCTTAAAGAAAGTTTTTCACCAATTTTAGCTGTTTTTGCAACAATTAAATCATTTAATGTTTCACCAGCATAAGGTAAATTCTTAGCTTCCTCTAAAGTATTTGCATTACCTTCAAGAATAGTTTTTCCAACTGCATCAACAAATTCTCTAAATTCAGCATTATTACTTACGAAGTCAGTTTCACTATTTACTTCAATAATAACAGCATTATTACCATTTACATAAATATTTGATAATCCTTCAGCAGCAATTCTACCTTCTTTTTTAGCAGATTTACTAATTCCTTTTTCTCTTAAGTAATTTATTGCTTTATCTTTATCACCGTCACATTCAGATAGAGCTTTTTTGCAATCCATCATTCCTGCACCAGTAATTTCTCTTAATTCTTTTACTAAACTAGCAGTAATTTCCATTATATCCTCCTTAGTTTAAAGCATTTATTAATTCTTCTTTTTTCATTGAAGAATAACCTTTAACACCTTTTTCTTTAGCAATTGCTTTTAGTTCTGCAAGTGTTTTAGAACTTAAATCATCACTTTTTTCTTCTTCGTCTTCAACGATATCATTAATTAGGTAAACATCACTTTCTTTACCTTCTTTAACTTTTTCATCGATAACTTCATCTTTAATTAATTCTTCCATTGAAGCATTTTTCTTATTTTTGTCTTCCTCAGTTACATAATCAACTATTTCTAAATTGTTTGCTTCACAAATAGCGTTTGTAAGTACTCCAAGTAAAACTTTAATACTTCTTACAGCATCATCATTTCCTGGAATAACATAGTCAACTAAATCTGGATCTCCATTAGTATCAACTACACCAAATACTGGAATATGAAGTTTTCTAGCTTCTTTAATTGCATTGTATTCTTTTCTAGGATCTACAATGATTAATGCCTGTGGAAGTTTAGTCATTTCTCTAATACCACAAAGAAGTGTATTTAATTTGTCATATTCTTTTTTAATTTTGATAACTTCTTTTTTAGGTAGAGCATCAAATGTTCCATCACTTTCCATTTTTTCAATGTCTTCAAGTCTTTTAACTCTTCTTCTAATAGTTCTAAAGTTAGTTAAAGTTCCTCCAAGCCATCTTTCAGTTACATAGTATGAACCACTTCTTAGTGCTTCTTCTACTGCAACTTCTCCTGATTGTTTTTTAGTTCCTACAAATAAGAACTTTCCTCCATTACTAGCAATAGTCTTAATTTCATTGTAAGCCTCCTCTAGTAATTTTTGTGTTTTTTCAAGATCAATAATATAAATATCATCTCTTGAATTAAAAATGTACTCTTTCATTTTAGGATTCCATCTTTTAGTTTGATGTCCAAAATGAACTCCTGCTTCTAATAAATAACTCATAGAAACAACGGCCATAAAATATCCCTCCTTCGTTATTACACCTTAATGCTTCTTCCTAACATTTCACCCTCTTCGGGCACTCGAAACATTAGTCCACATTAATGTTTATTTGCTTTTAAAGCCAAGATTATATTATCAAAAAAAGCACCATAAATCAAGTGCTTTTAGCCAATTCTGTATGGATTTGAAGAGCTACCATCTCCACCAACTATTTTTATTTCTTCTGCATCTAAATAAAATGTTGGACGCACCGCGAACTTATTATGAACGACACTTGCGCCATCAATGTTCACTAACCCTGTCAAATACAAAACAATGGATTTAGACGAATCCGAAGAATAAGGGGAAAGTAACCATTCCGTTTTGTTAGAACCCCAACTTATTGATTGTGACTTATACACCCAATCATTATTGTTACAATCACTATTTGATGAACTACCCCAAATATATAATGCTTGTTCTCTACATCCTGCTTTATTTGTTATAGTTCCTCCAACAGTTGCATACCCATAATCACTTGAATATATGAGTCCTACCTTTGCATATATGCTTACCGGATTACCACTATATATTGCACTTGTGCTTCTTTCCTCTGTATAAATACCCTCTGCAGTTAAAGTTTCGTAATTAGACTTACTTGCTCCACCTAAATGCCATTTTGATGAAACTATTGCAGTACCTAACTTACTATTTACATTCGAGATACCTAATAAAGTTGTTAAATATGTTCCATTTAATTCTGTTTTAAGTGATGCATTACTCCAATTGTTTGTTCCTCCAGAATTCCAAACTTTTCCACTGGTTCCACCAAAGTTATTTGTATCTATTATTTTTAATAATTTTTTTGTCCCACTACTAGAAGTTCCATCTGAGGAATATTCTTCATCAAATAAACCTATTATTCTAAATAATAAAGAAGATGAAGAACAAGCACCACTTGTTTTATTATCTAAACATATATAATTATTTGGATCTGCTCCTTCATATCGAAGCCCATTTTCATCAAAAATATCAGTATTATTTGCTGCAAAAACTGTATCAAAAGATTTTCCACTAGGTTCCTCTACGGCATCTCCAATAACAAAAGGATTTGTAAATGAACCATCACCCTCTGTAAATTCAGTATTTGGTTTTAATGATACAGAAGGACGCACCCCAAACGTGTAGTTCACGATGGTGTTAGTCCATCCACCAGAGTCCACCTCACTGACGTATGCGTTGTAGTTGAAGAAGTTGGGAGAACCAAGCCAAACATATTGTCCATTATTAAAGTAATGACTACTTCCATAACCTGCTAATCTTAATTCTGGTGCTGATAATAACCCTATAGGATATTTCAAATATGCTTTGGAATTACTATGACTAAATCTATCTATTTCATTTGCACATACTAAACTAGTTACTGAGTTGAAGTTTTTAAATCTTAAACTATAATTACTAGTAGTACTTCCTCCATCTGGATTCCACCCTCCTAAACTTAAAATGCTCCTATCATTGCAAAATACTGCATCTCTTTCTAGTTTATCTTCATAAATTGCCAAATTACTTTTATACCAATCATCTATATATGTTTTTATTGTACTATCATTTTTATTTACATCATCTGCATAAAGCATTTCATTTAATGCATCATTTACTGATTTTCCATTTGTTAAGGTTATATAATATGCTGCTGAAGAGTTCGTATAAAATACATAATAAATAGATGAACATGTAGTTCCAGTAGTCATACATGTATAATGATTATTATTTATTGTATTATACCCACTACTCCAAGTTGCTACTGTTTTAGTACCAGTTAATGTATAAGTACCATTATTACTATTATAATTAAATGAACTTCCAAATACTATATTTGACTGTGAGGACATTGATTTACTTGAATATGAATATACTGTATTATGCATATATCCTACATATGCTGGTGAAGTAGAACTACTATTAAATGCTTTTGTGCTTTCTAGTTGTGAATCTGTTCCCGTGTTATTACAAGAGCCATCTTTTTGAACACCATTATATACTATTTTTACTCCGCCCGTTTCTGTAGTTCTTACTATCTTCCAACAAAAACCTCCGAATAACACATTATTATTTTGTACATTACCTTTATAATAATATACAAGATTTGTATAAGTATCTGCTCCTTCTCCATCATATAATCCAAGGTATGTTTTATCTTCATTATATCTTTTTTGAATTATATTATATAAATTAGTTTCCATTTTATAATCAAAATATAAAAAGCAACTATCAGTTCCTACAAAAGAAAAACTAACCTTACCTAAAGAGCTATCATAATT
>ULNH01053224.1_pt1 | contig 11321 bp, 9 predicted proteins | sample 1951871 | NCBI WGS metagenome assembly ULNH01 (sample SAMEA4835572, study PRJEB28245) | human gut metagenome | biome: gut microbiome; material: fecal sample | place: Denmark | collected 2008 | reverse complement strand
TGGATATACAAGAGATCGCCCGCCGTATCGTCGAAGATCGGAGCGAAATACGCGAAAGTACCTTCATCCATACCTACGGACTGATCAAGGAGCAAATCTATGCGGCGCTTGCCCGTGGAGAGAATGTCGATCTGGGCTTCGGGCAGCTTTCCATCCGGGTAAAGGGGCAGTTTGAGTCGGCCAGCGATTCGTTCGACCCCGAGCGCAACGCCTTCAACATCGTGTTCACGCCCTCGGCCCGCACCCGCCAGTTGGAGCAGCATCTGCGTGCCTACAAGAAGACCGAGCCGACCCGCCGCCATCCCATTCTGACAGAAGTGTGTACCTACGACTCAATGGGCAATCGTGATGCTGCCTTCAACACCGTCCGTTCCGACAATCCATACATCCACCTGATCGGATTCAATATCAAGGTCATGGGCGACCATCCGGATTGCAAACTCCGTTTCCGTTCGGCAGACGGAAAGACCGTGGTAGAGCCCGCCGTCTTGATCCTCAACGAGCGTAACCATCTCCTGGCCGGCCTCCGCACCCCGCTCACGCCCGGCGAATGGACCGCGGAGCTGGGGACGCAATTCCAGTTCTCCTATCACCTCTACAAAGAGCCTCGTTACACGAGCCACGACTTTACCGTTACAGACTGTGACTCATATACTGTACAGGATATCCATCACCCTGATAACGCATAATACGTCATTAGGATAGCGCATCATACATCACCACAATAACGTACCATACGCTATCAGGGTAACGCACAAGTTAAACAGAGGCTAATCGCCTCCTTTCATCGGAGCTTGAAGACATAGAGGGAGGGGAAAGGGAGGAAGATTGTACCCCGCTCCCTTCACACTCTATAATTCGTTGATGAGATTCACTATGTCGGTGAGCCGACTTGCCCTATGAACAGGACGGTCCCGGTAGCTGGTTCTATGATTTGGAACAAGAACGGACGATCTAAGAAGAAATCCACCTTTTCTTCGGGTAAGGGACTCATTAAATCTCCTTCTATCACGGTTACTGCGGCACCTTCCGAGCCTTCCTCATCCACTTTCAGGCGGGTAGCCTGCTGCACCAGAGAGATATAAGTGGCTATATCAGACATGGATGAGAAATCGGCTTCGTTTGTAAATGCTTTTTTCATACCTAAAGCCTGCAAAGCAGGTATTAAATTCATTTTGTTCTCGAGGGTGAAGCGAGGCATTTTCAAGTTAATTTCTGCCAAGATTGTATTTTTCCACAGATTCTCGTCCGATTCAGATAAGGCTTGCAAGACTTGATCTATACTGATTTCCGGTTGGGGTAAAATCAATCGCATAACATACGAATCGTTCTGATAAGAAAGACTCGTACTGGTGAACCATTCGTTTTCTACATAAGCAGCCATTCGTTGGGTCTGCATAAAATGAGCTTTTATCACTTTACCGGAAGACGTGGTAAAGTTGCCTTCCTGTGTTTTTTCGGGGGAGAACTCGGATTCCCACCGAGCCTTGAAGTACAAGGAATTTAACAGATATACCGTGGCGGTCGGATTCACCTCATCCAAGATGGACGGGATCAAGCCTTCTGTGGTTTGGTTGCACCAGGCGTTGATTTGATCAACAGCTGAAGGATCAGAGAAGTCGAGTTGTGAAACCATTGCGGAATAGTTCTCTATATTCATCTTTTGGAAATCCTCTTTGAGGGTAATTCCGGCATTGCCCCAAACCGAATTGGCCGTCTTGACCGTGATAGCCGAGTTTACAGTATGCAGTCCTTCAATCAGTTTCTTGAAATAGGTATTTACTTCTTCTTGGGAATATTGGGACAAACCCAAGGTGTACAAAATCTCATCATGTGTTTCCTCGGCTGCTCCGTTCGATAACATACCTAACGCACATTGCAGACTAAAAGGCGAAACCAGCCAGTTGTCTGTTTTCTCGCCGCCCAATTGCCGACACAACTCAAGAGAGAGTGTTGAGGCAAAATCGCCTTGTTGGGCTGCCATTTCTTTTTCAGTCGCATTCAATTCGATGGGTTGCATGGTAGGAGAAATGGCTTGTTCTTCCACATCGTCGTTACAAGAAAGGAAAGGCAAGCATAATAGCATTCCGAATAAAACCTGTTTCATAAGACCTATTATTTAAATCAGTTTTATTACTTAAACCAACAACCACACAAAATACTGCATGGATTCAGATTAAATATTACTGATTTTCTGACAAACCACCAACACCTTCTCTCCATCCGACAAGGTGGTAGCGAAGAGATAAACGTCACCGCCTTCCTGAATCTTGGTCTTCTTGCGGAGTTCATCGACCGATAAGGGAAAGTTCCGGACGGTGATATTGGCTTGGGGTATTTCTTGGTTAATCGATTTACAGACTTTATTGGAGAAAGGAAGGATATTCTCAATTTGGAACGTACGGCCGGGAAAACCGGCAACGAGAGTATCAGAAGTATAAAGATGGCTGCTGACGTGTAGTTTCTCCAAACCATACTGCTGGGCAACTGATTTAAAAGCACCGGCTTTTAAAATAGAAGCATTCGGTTCGTAGAGATAAGTACTTACTTGAGTTGCCAAAGCCAACGGAGCATTCCGTTCTTCTTCAGCCGTAAAAGTAAAAGAGTGTTCTGTTCCCGTGGCCGTAAAGTCCACACAGTAAACCGGAGAGTTAGGAACGGTCGCTTCCCGACGGATATCAAAAAGCAATTCTTTACATTCATTCCGGACAGACAAGACATGAATAGCAACTGTGCCCGGCAATAAAGATTCAGTCTGTTGCAGGTCTGCCATCGGCGACAATTTGGCTATGACGCGCGGAGCTTTCTGCAACAATAAGGGAAGTAAGCGAGGCAGATCCGGTTCGCAATCCGACAAGGCAAAGACACGTTTGTTGCCTTCACCCCGCCGTGCCGGATCTAAATAGAACACATCCACTTCAGGCAGTTCGGAAACAATATCGACCGAATTTTCATTCCGCACCGTGATATTATCCGCACCTAATACCTGAAAATTATGGCGGGCAGCCTCACAATAAACCGGGAAACGCTCGATATAAGTCAACTGACTAACCTTTCGGGAGAAAAAATAACTATCAATTCCCAAACCGCCCGTCAAATCACAAAGTGTATCTGAAGAAGATACCAAACGCTGTTTATACAAGGCTGTCCGTTCTGATGAACATTGTTCAGCGGCAATCTTGGCGGGAAAGACCAAGTCTTCGTTGGCATACCACGAAGGCAATTTCTCCCGAATCTGCCGCCGGGAAAGAATCTGATCTACCAGAAAAGGGACATCCAGCTGTGGATATTTCTTCGCTCCCAATAATAACCGGTTCGCATCATCGGAAGCATGATCGCGGATAAACTGCTTTTCTTCAGCGGTCAGATTCATAACAGACTATTGAAAGAAGTATCGGATAATATCGTTTCCGTTCGCATAAAGCAACAGGGCGAACAAGAGGAACATACCAGTCATCTGCGCATATTCCAAGAACTTATCGCTCGGTTTCCGACGGGTAATCACTTCGTAAAGCAAGAACAGCACATGACCACCGTCCAACGCCGGGATCGGCAAGATATTCATGAAAGCCAAGATGACAGACAACCAAGCAGTACGCTCCCAGAACAATTCCCAATCCCAAGTAGAAGGGAACAATCCACCAATCGATCCAAAACCACCGATGCTGGAAGCACCCTCTTTGGTAAAGACATATTTCATGTCATTGGTATAGCCTTTCAGGGTTCGAATCCCTTTTGCAATTCCTGCCGGGAACGATTCGAAGAAGCCATATTTAACCGTTACCAGTCCAAACAATTCAGCCGGAGCTTTCACGGCTACCCCTATTTTTCCCAACGAATCGACTTGCATTGTCAATGTATCCAATATACCATTCCGATAAAAACCAACGGCAATCTCCTGATTCTTATTATCAGCCAAACAAGTCGCCACCTCCGAGAACGTCGGAGTAGCCTGTCCATTAACCGAAACGATACTATCTCCAGCTTGCATACCAGCAAGAGCTGCCGGCGCATTGGGTTCAGGTACTTCTTTTATCACCATTGGAAAACGAAGAGCAGCAAAACCTTTCTTATCACGCAACAGTCGTTGCATCATATCGTCCGGAATCGGAATGACGGTCTCTACACCATTACGCAAAACCGTCACGTTCTGAGCTTCCACTACACTACGCAAGCAATCTTCACCAAAACGATCCAAGGTCAATGTATCTGCTTTTAAGAGAATATCACCATCTTTAAATCCCACATTCTTGAAAGTTTCACTATAATCCATACCCATTTTCATGTTCTTGAGCGGCATATACGTATCGCCCCACGTAAACAAGATCATGGAATAAATAAAAAGAGCCAGCAGGAAGTTAAACAACACACCGCCCACCATAATCAACAGACGTTGTCCTGCCGGTTTGGAACGGAACTCATACGGTTTCGGTGGCTGAGCCATGGCTTCTTTATCCATACTCTCATCTATCATGCCGGAGATCTTGCAATAGCCGCCCAAAGGCAACCACCCTACTCCATATTCCGTTTCACTGTTTTTCGGTTTGAATTTGAACAAAGAAAACCACGGGTCAAAGAAAAGGTAAAATTTCTCTACTCGTACTTTGAAGATACGAGCAAAAATAAAGTGTCCGAATTCATGTATCAAAACCAGCAAAGAAAGGCTTAACATGAACTGGAAGGCTTTAATCAAAAATGTTTCCATTGAAATTAAGTTCTATTCTATATTTAATTGTTTCAAAATAACTGAGCGGCGATCCGGCGCGCTTCTTCGTCCGTATGTACATAATCTTCATAAGTCGGACGCTGGATAAACGTTGCTTTTGCCATCGTCTGCTCAATGACATCACTCATTTGTAAGAAACCGATCTGGTCTTGCAAGAAGGCAGCAACAACCACTTCGTTGGCTGCATTCAGAATACAAGGCATATTACCACCTTGCTTGACAGCCTCAAAAGCATAAGCCAGATTGCGGAACCGCTTCATATCCGGTTCTTCGAACGTGAGGGACGCATACTGGAAGAAATCCAATCTCGGTTCATGGCTTTTCATCCGCTCCGGATAAGAGAATGCATACGCAATCGGGAGTTTCATATCCGGAATACCCAACTGAGCTATCACAGCACCATCTTCAAACTGTACCATTGAATGAATCACGGATTGCGGATGAACAACTATCTGGATCTGTTCGGGAGCAACTCCAAACAGCCATTTCGCTTCGATCATCTCAAAGCCTTTGTTCATCATCGAAGCCGAATCAATGGTAATCTTGGCTCCCATGTGCCAGTTCGGATGTTTTAATGCCTGCTCTTTCTTCACCAAAGCCAACTCTTCCATCGTCTTCTGACGGAATGGTCCACCCGAAGCGGTCAATAATAGTTTTTCCACCGGATTATCATACGCACCATTCAAACACTGAAAGATTGCGGAATGTTCCGAATCAACCGGCAAGATAGGAACCTTATATTCGGCTGCCAAAGCTGTAATCAACTCACCGGCAACTACCAATGTTTCCTTATTGGCCAAAGCAATGGCTTTTCCTGCCTTGATCGCAGCAATAGTCGGTTTTAACCCGGCATATCCCACCATGGCCGTCAATACCATATCAATTGGTTTTGCCTGTACAACCTGTGCAATCGCATCCGAGCCTGCCCATACTTTAATAGGCAGATCTTCCAAAGCTTCTTTCAGTTCGGGATACTTCTGTTCATTGGCGATCACCACCACTTCCGGCATGAACTTGCGTGCCTGATTGATCAAAAGGTCCACCTGGTTATTGGCAGTCAAAGCATAGACTTCGAAACGGTCCGGATGTTCACTAACTACCTCAAGCGCCTGTGTCCCGATCGAACCTGTTGAACCTAATATAGCTAATTGTCGTTTCATGAAACTTACTTACTAAAAAACAATGAAATCTTCCGGATTAACCGGCTTTCCATTATACCATAACTCAAAATGCAAATGAGGACCTGTTGATAATTTCCCTGTATTTCCCACCAAGGCAATAGCTTCGCCTGCCACCACTTGTTCTCCGGGTTCTTTCAACAGCAATTCATTATGCTTATATACTGAAACAAATCCATTTTTATGTTGCAACTGGATCACATTTCCCTGATTCGGATCATAACCGGCATACATCACCGTTCCATCCAGCGTTGCTAATACACTTTCCTTGGATGCGGCTGCTATATCCACACCAAAGTGATGGATGTCTGCCTGATAATGGGATGATATAACACCATTTACCGGTTTATAAAAGAACAGGCCATCCATCGGCAACGGATTTGTATTCAGAACAGTTAAATTATATTTTTCTTCCTGCTCAAAGTTCTTTACATATTCTTCTTCCTCCGGACTACGAGGAATCTCGAAGTCGGCATCAACCCGTGCCAATGAATCTATTTCCCGAATAGAATCCAGTTCGATTGTTCCACTGATGATGCCTGTCACATTCTTCAGATATAGATTCTGTATCTCGATCATCCGCTCCAAGGAGTCCGCACGCAAAGCATTTTGTACGATTTCCTTGCGGACTTCAACATCCAGATAACCGGGCAGATAATTACGGATAGGCGTCATAATGATAATAAAGGCAGTAAAGGCCACCAGCGAAAAGGCAAACACGCCCAACGATATAAATACCGACAACTGAGATAACCGGAACGACCAGACTTCCTCCAAGGTGTTTTCATTAATGAAAGAAAGCTTGTACTTAAAACGGATCCGTTTCCAAAAAGATAATTTATTCGTATTGCTTTTGCTTCTTTTCCACTTCATAGCCTGTACCTTCTTACAAATCCAACAAGCCTTCCGGCAATGCCATCAATAATTCCCGCTTGTCAAAATCAACATGTTTTACCAAATCCTCAGCTGCAGGCAACAGCAGGTCTTTTCCTTGATACTCTATTTGCAACAAGACATTGACCGTCGTTTCATCCACATCTACAATCTTACCTAATTCTCCGGCTTTCTCATCGATTACCGTAAAACCGATAAAATTATCCCATGTCACATCACCGAGCAACTCATCTTCGTCCATCAGCTCCAACGGATAAAAGACATCCCGATTGGTAAACTCCCGGGCTGCTTCTTCCGTATCTACGCCTTCCAGCTTCAACAACATGGATGACTGTGTCTTATAACGATAATCCTCCAAAAAGAATGGAACCAGAATCCCGTCCATATCACATATAATATAAGGATCGTCGGTATCATCAAACACATCACAATCGGTCATCAAAGTAATTTCACCTTTGATTCCATGCGGTTTGGCAAACTGCCCTATCTTAAAAACTTCATCCGACTTAATCATACTTCTTTTTCATTACAATCGGGTAATCCGTGCCCCGATCTGATTCAACCGCTTGTCTATATCCTGATAACCCCGATCTATCTGATCGATATTATGAATCGTACTGGTTCCTTCCGCACTCATGGCTGCGATCAATAAGGCGATACCGGCACGAATATCCGGCGATACCAACGTAGATGCCCGCAACTTGAACCGATTTCCCAAACCAATGACTGTTGCCCGATGCGGATCACACAAAATAATCTGTGCTCCCATGTCAATCAGCTTATCAACAAAGAACAATCGGCTCTCGAACATCTTCTGATGAATCAATACACTACCGACCGCCTGAGTGGCAACCACCAGAAAGACACTTAGCAAATCAGGTGTCAGGCCTGGCCAAGGAGCATCCGCGATGGTCATAATCGAACCATCTATAAACGTATCAATCTCATACGAATCATGCGTAGGTATATGAATATCGTCTCCTTGCTGTTCAACGGTAATACCCAAACGACGGAAAGAATCTGGTATAATACCTAATTTATCATATCCCGTATTCTTGATCAGAATATCTGAGCCTGTCATGGCCGCCATTCCGATAAAACTACCGACCTCAATCATGTCCGGCAAGATCGTATGTTCGGTTCCATGTAATTCGCTGACGCCTTCAATCGTCAACAGATTCGAGCCAACGCCCGAGATCCGTGCTCCCATCCGGTTCAGCATAGCCGACAATTGCTGCAAATACGGTTCGCAAGCGGCATTATAAATGGTCGTCTTTCCTTCAGCCAATACGGCTGCCATCAAAATATTGGCAGTACCTGTTACCGAGGCTTCATCCAGCAACATATAAGTACCTCTCAAATGTTCGGCCACTACTTCATATACCCGTCGGTCCGGATCGTAAGTAAATGTTGCGCCCAGCTTCTGAATACCGACAAAATGCGTATCCAGGCGCCGGCGCCCGATCTTATCTCCTCCGGGTTTCGGAATCATAGCCTTGCCGAAACGGGCAACCAATGGTCCTACAACCATAACCGATCCACGCAATGAAGCACTCTTCCGCAAAAACTCCTCGGTCTGCAAATATTCCAAATCAATGTCATCTGCCTGAAAAGTATAGGTTCCAACAGCCGGGCGTTCCACCTTTACACGCATATCACGCAAAAGCTGGATCAGATTATTCACATCCAGTATATCCGGAACATTGTGTATCGTAACCTTTTCAGGGGTAAGCAATACGGCACAAATCACTTCCAGCGCTTCATTCTTGGCGCCTTGCGGAGTGATTTCACCCGACAATTTATGTCCTCCTTCTATGACAAACGAACTCATCTGTTTTTCCTTGAGAAATTATTCTTCTTATTATTCCGTGCCAAAATTTCACGGCTTTCAGCCAATTTGTGAACTTCTTCGTCCAACACGATATTTCCTCCCGAAAGCTCATCCAAGTCTTTGAAGATCTTCCGGTCGTCTACACTTTCCTTGTTCCAGGTCAGGAATGATTTCTTCATCTGGGTAGCCAGTAGTCTTACCAACTGGTCTTTTTCCGGACCTTCTGGATATTCAGTCGCTTTCCGGATCATCAGTTCCAACGTCTTACCATAATGCCGGTAACGAATCCGGGAGTTATTATATGGAATCCGGGCCGGACGGGTATAAAGTTCTTCCTTCTTGACGATCTCATACGGATAATCGATGTCTAACTTAAAGTCGGACATGATAGCCAAATGATCCCATAAGATATGCTTGAAATCGTTCACATCCCGTAAATGAGGGAACATATTACCCATCACATTAATAATGGAATTCGCACATCGTTTTCTTTCTTCCCGGTCTTCTATCGTTACGCAATAATCCACCATATTCTGGATATTACGACCATATTCAGGTAAAGCTAACCGCTTTTCTTGTGTATTGTATTTCATTCGTATTTATTGTTTGCGTGCAAATATACTCAATTCATCTTTGATAATAATCGATTCACCTTGAAAACAATTCGTTCGGAGAATTCGTTTTGACATTAATTAGAAAAATATGCCCGACGGACTCCGGTCTGTCAACGGAAAATAAACGGTAACCGCCTGTCCATAAAACGAGATATTTCCCCAAAAAGTTCATGTACTTCCTTGCGGAAAGAGACACTCTCTGGCGTAAATACCTTTAACGAATGCGGTATCATGGATATATCAATCCGGCTATCGGCCATGATCGGTTCTCCGTCCAGATGCATGACACCCGGATGATTCCGGATGATCGACAACGAATGTGCCTTCATCGTCTTGATTTTACTGCTCTTATCAATCTGCTTGGTAAATAACTGGATAGCCAAAGCTGGTATGTCAATCGGCGTGAACGGCGAAAGAATCGTCACATCCATTTGTCCGTCCTGTATATTGGCATGCGGAGCAATATAAGCATTATTCCCATATTGCGAAGCATTCCCACAAGCCACCAGAAAAGCCTTTTCCTTTACCTGGCAATTGTCGATCAGCAAATCGTACACTTCTGGCTTATAACTCAAATATTCTTCAATTGTATTCTTCATATAAGTGAGGGAGCCACGCCGTTTCTCTCCGGCAAACTTCTGACTGACGGCTGCATCAAAGCCCACACCACATGTACAGAAGAATGCACGATCGTTAGCCCGGCAACAGTCTATCACTGTTTCTTTTCCCCGGCTAATCACTTCCAACGCCTTCTTCGGATCCATCGGAATATGTAATTCGCGCGCCAGACCATTCCCTGATCCCATAGGAATAATCCCCAACGTTGCATTCGTATGAATCATCGAACGGGCTATTTCATTGACAGTACCATCTCCACCTACAGCAATTATACAATCAGCTCCCCTCTCTATTTCCCGACGAGTGATAAAACTCGCATGTCCGGCATACTCTGTAAACGCAAGCGACAAATCATAGCCGGCATTCGCACACATCATTTCTATCATCTTCGGGATCTTTCGTTTTGATCCAACCCCAGATATAGGGTTAATTATTGCTTGCACCCTCATTTAATCTGCTTTTTCGAGATTTCACTATATTTCAACAGCAAAAATAATGCTTTTGGTAAAACTTTTAAGTTATTTAGATTGAAGAAGTAAAAAAATTACTACTTTTGCGGCTGATAAAAAGGTGAAACAAAGAGCGAATTTAATCAAAGAGTTCTTTTAAAGAAACATTTTGAGAAGATAAAAACAAAAATTCTCTTCATTAAATATGAAACTATTACAAGAGAAACTAGCTAAGTATGATGCACCGCAGCGCGCTATGGCTGCCGGTATCTATCCGTATTTCAGAATGATTGAAAGTGATCAGGATACCGAAGTTACTATCAGTGGCAAGAAAGTATTGATGTTTGGCTCTAATGCTTATTTGGGATTAACCAACCATCCGAAAGTAAAAGAAGCTGCGATTGAAGCCATAAAGAAATATGGTACAGGTTGTGCAGGTTCACGTTTCTTAAATGGAACATTAGACTTACATGTTCAATTGGAAAAACGTTTGGCCGATTTCGTCGGAAAAGAAGATGCGATCGTGTATTCAACCGGTTTTCAGGTTAATTTAGGAGTGGTTTCTTGTCTGACAGGTCGTGAAGACTATATCTTATGGGATGAACTGGACCACGCTTCTATCATCGAAGGCCATCGGTTGTCCTTCTCTACCAAGTTGAAATATAAGCACAACGATATGGAGTCGTTGGAAAAACAACTTCAGAAGTGCGAACCCGACAAGGTTAAACTGATCGTGATGGACGGCGTTTTCAGTATGGAAGGTGATATTGCCAAATTACCTGAAATTGTAGCGCTGGCTAAAAAGTATAATGCCAGCATCATGGTAGACGAAGCTCACGGTTTGGGTGTATTAGGTGACCACGGACGCGGTACTTGTAATCATTTCGGTGTCACAGACGATGTGGATCTGATCATGGGTACTTTCAGTAAGTCGTTGGCTTCTATCGGTGGATTCATCGCTTCTGACAAAGATACAATTAATTACCTGCGTCATAATTCACGTTCTTATAT
>ULNH01026370.1_pt1 | contig 11353 bp, 12 predicted proteins | sample 1951871 | NCBI WGS metagenome assembly ULNH01 (sample SAMEA4835572, study PRJEB28245) | human gut metagenome | biome: gut microbiome; material: fecal sample | place: Denmark | collected 2008 | reverse complement strand
ACAACACCAACAACACCAACAACACCAACAACACCGGAAACACCATCTACACCATCAACGCCTACTACACCAGAACCAGGAACAGGAGAAAATACAGGTTCTAGTACAGAATCAAATTAAGTATAAAAAATTTTTTAGGTCGCTATAAATAGCTATAAATAGCGACCTTTTGTATTGACAAAGCAAAAAAATGGTATTATAATAAACAAGCTAAATAAAATAAATGCACCATTAGCTTAGTTGGTAAAGCAGCTGACTCTTAATCAGAAGACCCTCGGTTCGAGTCCGAGATGGTGCACCAAAAAAAGAAATCACATTTTGAATTATGTGATTTCTTTTTCTATTTTATCTAAATATGCTTCCCAAGCATCTAAATCATTTCTTGCTTCAGAAAAATCAAATAAAGTTTTTCGTTCGGATTTATATTTTTCTCTTTGTTTTTTTGTTTTTTCTAAAAAAATTACAGTTCTTTCTTCTAATAGTTCAATTCTTTTATCCATATAAATCACCTCACTTAATATTATTATAACACACGCTTAAAGGAGAAATGTGTCGAAAAATGCAAAAAACAAAGAAAAAATAAAAAAACTACACAATTATGTATATAATGTGGTATAATACTAAATAGTTGTGCAAAAATGCAAAGAAATAGAAGGGGTGATTTTATGCTAAACATATATAAAACAGATTTAGAAACAAATAATTTTGAAAAAATAAAAGAGTTTAAACCTGGGTCGTGGATTAGCTTAATAAACCCTACAGACCAGGAAATTGCAATGGTTTGCTCAAATTTAGATATAAGTGATGAATTTATAAGATATCCTTTGGATTATGAAGAGCAAGCCAGAATAGATGTAGAAGATGATATGACACTTTTTGTTGTAGACGTTCCAATAATAGAAGACGATAGTGATGGAAAATCATATTCTACAATGCCATTAGGTATGATTGTAGTAAGAGATGAGTTTTTTATAACAGTTTCACTAAGAAAAAATAGAATAATAGATTCCTTTGAAAAAGGAAGAGTAAAAGGAATGTGCACATATAAGAAAACTAGATTTTTAATACAAATATTATATTTAAATGCATCATATTACTTAAATGATTTAAAGAAAATAAATAGACAAACAGAAAGAACAGTGCAGGCACTTCAAAAATCTATGCGAAATAAAGAGTTAATACAACTTTTAAACGTAGAAAAGAGCTTGGTATATATAACAACATCATTAAAAGCAAATGAGCTAGTAATGGAAAAAACAGCAAGAGGAAAAATATTAAAGTCTTATGAAGAAGATGACGATATATTAGAAGATGCAATTATAGAAAATAGACAGGCAATAGAAATGGGAAAAATATATAGTGATATTCTAAGTGGCACAATGGATGCGTATGCTTCTGTAATTTCAAACAACTTGAATGTTGTTATGAAATTGTTGGCATCTATTACAATAGTTTTATCATTGCCAACATTAATAGCAAGTATTTGGGGAATGAATGTGCCATTACCATTTTCAAATGATATACATGGATTTGCAATAGTAACAGGAATTTCTGTATTAATATCAATAATTGCATTTATATGGTTAAAGAAAAAAGATATGTTATAGGAGGTAACAGATGTTAAATACAAATGGTGTAACAGTTAGATTTGGGAAAAGAGTGCTTTTTGAAGACGTAAATATAAAATTTACAAAAGGGAACTGTTATGGACTAATAGGAGCAAATGGAGCAGGAAAATCTACTTTTCTAAAAGTTTTATCTGGAGAATTAGAACCAAGTAAAGGTGAAGTTTCAATGGATAAAGGAGAAAGACTATCAACATTAAAACAAGATCACTTTGCTTATGAAGACTACACCCTTATAGATACAGTTATAATGGGAAATAGTGAACTTTATAAAATCATGAAAGAAAAAGAAGAAATTTATGCAAAACCAGATTTCTCTGAAGAAGATGGATTAAAAGCCGCAAAACTTGAAGAAAGGTTTGCAGAATTAGATGGTTGGAATGCAGAATCAGATAGTGCTACACTATTAAACAATTTAGGAATACCAGGTTCTGAACATTATAAATTAATGAGAGAAATTGAAGCAAAAGACAAAGTAAAAGTATTACTTGCACAAAGTTTATTTGGAAACCCAGATATTTTATTATTGGACGAGCCTACAAACGACTTGGATTTAAAAAGTATAAATTGGTTACAAGATTTCTTAATAGACTTTGAAAATACAGTTATAGTTGTATCACATGATAGATATTTTCTAAATAAAGTATGCACACATATAGCAGATGTTGATTTTGGAAAAATTAAGGTTTACCCAGGAAATTATGATTTCTGGTATGAATCAAGCCAATTAGCATTAAAACAAGCAAGAGAACAGAACAAGAAAAAAGAAGAAAAAATAAAAGAATTACAAGACTTTATAGCAAGGTTTAGTGCAAATGCTTCAAAATCAAAACAAGCAACATCAAGAAAAAAATCTTTGGAAAAAATACAATTAGAAGAAATAAAAGCATCAAATAGAAAATACCCTTATATAGACTTTAAACCAGATAGAGAACCAGGAAAAGAAATATTAACATTAAAAAATGTTAGTAAAAGTATAAATGGAGACGAAGTATTAAAAAATATTTCATTCTCAGTAAAAGCAGATAACAAAATTGCAGTATTATCAGATAATGAACTTGCAACCACTCTTTTATTTCAAATAATCGCAGGAGAAGTAGAACCAGATTCTGGAGAAGTAATTTGGGGACAAACAATAACAAAAGATTATTTTCCAAAAGACAATTCTTACTTATTCCAAGATGACGAAATATTAGTAGATTGGCTTAGAAAATATTCAAAAGATCCAGACGAAACCTATGTAAGAGGATTTTTAGGAAGAATGTTATTTTCTGGTGATGAAGCATTGAAAAATGTAAAAGTATTATCAGGTGGAGAAAAAGTAAGATGTGTACTTTCTAAATTGATGCTATCTGGAGCAAATTTCTTGATATTCGATGAGCCAACAAACCACTTAGACATGGAAAGTATTACAGCACTAAATGAGGGAATGAAAAAATTCAAAGGAAATATGATATTTACTTCACATGATCACCAATTAACGCAGACAGTTGCAAATAGAATAATAGATTTAAGAAAAGACAAGATAATAGATAGAGAATGCTCATACAATGAGTATTTAGGAATAGAATAAATAAAAAAACACAATTTGTAAAACAAATTGTGTTTTTTATTTAATTAAATTATTCTACTTCTTCTGAATCAACTTCAATAGCAGAATCAGATTTTCCAGCTAAAACTTCATAGAAACAAATTGTTGAAATTGTAATATATGGAATTAGCCAGAAAAAGCCTATTCCAAAAGTTAAACAAGCAAGAATTGACCAACCTATGAAAGAAAGCTGTAAAACAAAATATTTACCTCTATTACCTGTCATCAATCTTTCGCTTTCCTCAACTACTTCTTTAGAAGAAAGATTTGGGTTATCATAAGCAACCTGATAAACTAATACATAGAATAAAGATTTTATGGCAATCCAAATATAAAGTACTATAAGTCCTATACTGCAAATAATAGATAAGAAACCGGCAGTAATAGAAGCAGATGCAGAATATGATTTAAACAAAGTAGAACTGAAGGCAATTAGAGAAACAGAACTTGCTATTAGTACAATATATAATACAATAATAATTATTATTGGGACTAAAAGTTTTTTTATAATCCCCCAAGTTATCCCCCAAGCTTTTCCAAAATTAGAGAATCCATCTGTAAAAAAATCAAAAGCTTGAACTTCCTCGTCTCTCTTTAATTTTATAAAAGAGATTAAAAATCCAAATGCCAAAGGGACAGAAATAACTGTATTGCCAATACTTAATAAAGAAGAAAGAAAAGGTAAACTTCCCTTTGAACCAGATATCATAAAGTTAATTAAGAATTCTATTACAAAATAACAAAAAGTTATAAGAGCAGCTTTTCCCCATTTGTTTGTAAGACTTTCTCTTGCTTTACTTTTTATTTCTGAACATTTCATTAATATTCACCCCCCTTTTATTTAAAAATATATACAGTATAAAAATATTACTGTATATATTTAATATTATAAATATTTACTTTGAATTTGAGAAATCTCTGCATATTGAGTATTTAGAATATCTAAAAATGCATCTGCAATAGCAGGATCAAATTGGGTACCTTTGCATCTTTCTATCTCGGATTTTACAACATCTAAAGGTAAAGAATCCCTATAAGTTCTTTTTGAAGTCATAGCATCAAAAGAATCTGCAACTGCTGCAATTCTAGCAAGGTAAGGAATGTCTTCTCCTTTTAATTTCCCTGGGTAACCATTTCCATCATAGCGTTCGTGATGATGTTTTACTATTGGTAATATATCTCTAAAAATAGTTGCATTTGATAATATATGAGCCCCAATAGTAGGATGGTTTTTAATTTCTGAATATTCATCATCTGTAAGTTTAGATTCTTTTAGTAAAATACTGTCAGGAACACCTATTTTTCCAATATCGTGGAATAATCCTCCTAATTTTAATATTTTTAAATCAGGTTCGGAAAGTCCAAGTTTTTTACCAATTAAAACAGAATACTCAGAAACTCTGTCTGAATGACCTCTTGTGTAAGGATCTTTTGCTTCCACAGTAAATCTTAAAGTTTCTATACTTTCCATATATGCTTGCTCTAATTTATCATATGTATCTTTTAATTCTTCATTAATTTGCCTAATTAAATTCATTTGAGCTACTGCTTTTATTCCAGACTCTACTAATAAAAGTAGTTGGTCCATTTTATCACTTTTTTCGCAGTATCCCTGAATATCTAATCTTTTAATTGTATCTAATGGAGGTGCTAAATCTTTATGACCAGTAAGTAATAGTATGTATAAGTCTTTGTTGAATTTCCTTATTTCTTCAACTACTTGGTCACCATGTACAGGAGTCATAATAAAGTCCAAAAGCATTAAATCAAAATGTTCAGTTTTAACTCTTTCAATTGCTTCAATAGGATCTGTAATACCAGTAAAAGTATAACCTTCTTTTTCTAGAAAAACTCCTAGAGTATCTAAGATCCCAGACTCATCATCTACAGCAATTATCTTATATTTAGCATTTTCCCCAGAATGAATGCCTTTTCTCATGGCTTTTCCTCCTTATAAATTTACTACCAACATTATATCTACATAAATAAAAAAAATCAACAAAAAAACTTAAAAAAGTTGCAAGTTAAATATTCACAACAAAGTGCTTTTATGATATAATCAATCAAGATTAAAATCAGAATTACGTAGCAGCTAACATTAAAGAAAAAGTTAATAATACAAAATTTGTAAGCAAATTTTGTAGGAGGATGTTGAAATGATATTTAAAGATTATTATAAAATCTTAGGGCTAGATAACAACAAAGCAACGCCAGAAGAAATAAAGGTAGCTTTTAGAGAACAAGCAAAGAAGTACCATCCAGATTTAAATGGTGGGGATACTAGAACAGAAGAGAGATTTAAAGATATAAATGAAGCATATAGAGTGCTATCAACAAGTTCTACAAAGAGAAGATATGATAGAATGTGGAATACACATGTTGGTAGAAAACAAATAAAAAAAGACTACGAAGAAAGCACAAGAAGCAAAGACTCAGTTTTTAGTGAGTTTTTTAATATGTTTTTCGGAACAAATCAACAAGAAGAGAAAAAGCCAGAAAGTAAAGTGCACAAAAAATTCCCAATAAAAGGAGAAAACATAGAAACTGAAATAACAGTAGGAATTGAAGATGCATATTTTGGAACAGAAAAGAAAATATCATTAAGAACAGTAAACCGGAAAAATGAAAACTTTCTCTGTAAAAATTCCATCAGGAATTAGAGATGGAGAAAAAGTAAGATTACTAGGACAAGGAAAACAGGGACAAAATGGTGGAAAAAACGGAGACATGTTTATAAAAATAAACATACAAAACAATAATAAATTTAGACTACAAGGATATGATATAGTAACAGACTTATATTTAACACCATGGGAAGCGGCACTTGGAAAAAGAGTTAATATAGATTCAATAGAAGATCCAATTTCAATATATGTACCACCGGGAATACAAAGTGGTGAAAAAGTAAAGATTCCACAAAAAGGATATAAAGATGGAAGAGGCAGTAGAGGAGACCTAATAGCCGAAGTAAAAACAGTAGTTCCAAAAAAACTTACAGAGGAAGAAAAAGAATTATTTGAACAACTAAAAAGTATTTCAAAATTTAATCCAAGAACTACAAAATAAAAAACAGAAGCAACTATTTAAAAGCAAACGCGCAATACAGGAACATACAATGTTTTTTTTGAATAAACAGTAACAATCAATACTGTTGACATAAATATAAAATTAAGGTATAATTATAATTGTAATTATACAAATGACAAAATACATTTTATTTTAATATATGTAGAAATGAGGTGCGAATATCGCATGGAAGAAATAATACAAGGAAAACATTTTAGTATAACAGATCCACCAGAAGTAAATACAGTAATATATCAAGTAAATAAAACACCAAAAGAGGAGCTAAAAGAAAATTCTCCTAAATTTACTGTTGAAAGATTAGACTTTACAGAAGAGTTGATTGGAGAAAAAAAGAGAAAAACATTTTATGTCGATGAACCAAAGCCAGAAGGAAATGATTTAGTAATACTATCTTTTGGTAATGAAAAAGTAGTAGTAAATACAGGAATTTTAGAAGGAGACAGCGTAAAAATTTGCAAAAAGCCAATACCTATGAATTTTAGAAATATTTATAGCGAAGAGGAAAAGCTAGAGGAAGAAGTGCAATATACACCAAATTTAAAAAGACCAATTTCAATAATTGATCCAGAAACTACAGAAGAAATAAAACCAGTTTTATACTTTGATGAAAAAACAAATGAAGTCAAGGGAAAGTGCAAATTAAAACCATATAAAAGTTACTTTGCATTTGAAATACGAGAAAAAAATAAAGTTTAATCATTCATTTAATTAAAGGAGGATACAACATGAATAATAGTGAATATACTATTTCAGCGACATTACCAATACAAACAGGAAAAGGAAAAGTTGAGATACCAGAGGAAAATGCTACTAAAAAAGCAAATGACCCAAAGAGAAGAAATGAAAAATATGGCTATATAGAGATTAAGGCTATAGCATACAATAGAAATGAAAAAGAAGCAGAGAAAACAGCAAGAGAAACAGGAGAAGGCAGATAATATTTTTACAAATGAAAAGGTGATAAAGTATGAGTTATAAAATAAAAAGTGCTTTAAAGAAAAGTAAAATGGCATTAATAATAGCAGCGGCAATATGGATAGCTTTATCCATATTGCTTTCTGCGCCTATAGCAGTAAGTGTAAAAGAATCAACAATTAATGGAATATTTGATAGTAGTAAATTTTTTGAAGTATTGTTTTCTAGCTTTAGTACAATAGGATCAAATATCTCAAAAATATTTTTACCATCATATTCACAAATTTATTGGAAAGTAGAAGGATATGTAACAATAGGAGTTTTAATTCTGCTAGCAATAGGAATTGTAAAATCAATGCCAAAAAATGAATATTCAGATATTGAACATGGTTCAAGTGATTGGGCATCAGGTGAACAATATAGTGTACTTAGTCCTAAAAAAGGAATTTTACTTGCAGAAAAACACTATTTACCAGTAGATAAAAGAGGAAACGTAAACGTATTAGTTGTTGGACGGTTCTGGTTCTGGTAAATCTGCATCATATGTTATACCAAATGCGTACCAGCTTTTAGGATCATATGTATTTACAGATCCAAAAGGTGAGTTATATGATAAAACAGCTGGTTATTTAAAAACACAAGGATATGATATAAAAATATTCAATTTAGTAAATCCAAAAAATAGTGATGGATACAATCCATTAATACATATACAAAACGAGATTGATGTTGATATTATTGCAAACACAATAGTTAAAGGCCAAAGCGATGTAAAAAATCAATCAGACCCATACTGGGATGATATGGCAGAAATGCTATTAAAAGCTTTGATATATTACTTATTAGCAACAAGACCACCAGAAGAACAGAACTTAGCAAGCTGTGCAGAATTAGTTAGAGCAGCAAACAACAGTGGTGGAGGAAACTTACTTACAGAGCTTATGAATCAACTACCTTATGACCATCCAGCAAGAATGAATTACAAATCTATTGAAATAGCACCAGAAAAAACATATAGTTCAATTCTTTCTTCTTTACAATCAAAACTTGGTAAGTTTGATTCAAGAGATATAGCAGACTTAACATCAACAAATACAATAAACTTTGAAGATATAGGTAGAAAGAAAACAGCATTATATGTTATTTCATCAGATACACACGCAGCTTACGATTTCTTGCTTACAATATTCTTCTCACAAATGATACAACACTTATATGACTTTGCAGATTTAAATGGTGGAGCACTTCCACAACCTACATATTTTATATTAGACGAGTTTGCAAACATTGGTAGAATACCAGATTTTGATAAAAAGATATCAACTTCAAGAAGTAGAAAAATATCATTTAGTGTTATATTACAAAATTTAGACCAATTGGAAGCTGTATATGATAAATCTTATGAAACAATTATCGGTAACTGCGATACAACAATATTCTTAGGAAGTAACTCTCAAAAAACTGTTGAATATTTCTCTAAAGAATTAGGAGAGAAGACTATAAGCAGAGATAGCTGGTCTGTAAGTAAAGACAAACACATGTGGAAACAAGGATTTAATAAATCAGATCAAATTATGGCAAGAGCACTTATGACACCAGACGAGTTAAGAAGATTAGACAATGACCTTTGTATTATATTTGAAAAAGGAATAAAACCAATAAAAGCACATAAATATTATTATTTCAAATATGATACAGTAAAATTGGTAAATAGATTTGCATGCAGTCATAATGACATAGATCCAATAGATAGAGGAAAATGGAGAAAATATAATCCATATAATCCTTATGTAGAAGAAAATGAAGACCAAAAAGAAGAAACAAAAATAGAAAGCTTAGATGATTTGTTTGAAGACGTAGAAGAACCTGCAACAAACAAAATAGAAGAAGCACCAATGCTTCCACAAGATGAAGAAGATAATAAAAAAGAAGATGATGTATTATCTTATGATGTGCAAAAAGAGCTGGAGGCTAAATTTGATGAGCTGTTCGGAGCTTTAGAAGATGATGATAATTAATATAAATAAAAAATCTCTTAATTAAATTAAGAGATTTTTTTTGTTTTACATTGGTATTTCTATAAAGAATGATGTTCCTTCACTTGAAGTTTCATATCTTAAATTTCCACTAAAGTGAGCTTTTATATTTGAGTAAGACATAAACAATCCAAGTCCTGTACCATTTTTACCTTTTGTTGTTATCATTTCTTTAAATAATTTTTCTTGAACATTTTGTGGTAATCCACCAGCATAATCTTGAATTTTAAATATTATATTAGAGCCTTCTTTATATACTCTAAAATCAATATCTTTATTAGTTTCTCCTTGAGATTGATATGCTTGTATTGCATTTGAAATTATATTGTTAATAACTTGTACCAAGCTATTAATATTACCTTTTACCTCTGTGCCTACATCAATATCAGCTTGAGATTTTAAATTGATTAAAGCATTTTTTAACTCATGCTTCATTAAAATATCAACATAGTTCATAAGTTCTTTAACCGTAAATGAAGTAGAAGTTTGGTCTGCAAAATTAACAGCTTGACCTTTTATGGCTGTAATTACATCAGACATATATGATAAATGAGTTCTTATTTTTTCTATCCATACATTCATGTCACTTACTATTTCATGATGATCCTGAGCGGTTACCTCTGGATCGTCAATGCTAGAATCATATTCTTTGATTAAATCAGACAAACCTTCTGCAGCACCTGCAATAGACATAATAGGAGTTTTTAAGTTGTGAGCAATACCACCAATCATTTGTCCAAGAGAAGCTAAACGTTCTTTTTCTATAAGCATGTCTTGATTATCTTTAATTGTTTTCATATCCATAGTATGTTGAGTAATATCTTTAAACAGTATTAAAGTTCCAAGATATGTATTTTTATTTTTAATACTGTTAATTTCAATATTAAAGTATTTATTTAATTGTGAAAAATATCTTTCTATTCTTATTGTTTTGTCATTTGATTTAGTTTGATTTATAGCTTCTAAAAAAGCTCTATTTTTATCCTGACTGTTAGAAAGTTTTGAAATTAAATTATTTATATTTATATTTCTAACCTCACTAGCTTTTAAAGAAAATAAGTCTAAAAATGTTCTATTAAAATCTGTTATAGTTTGCTCATCATTAACAATAATATAACCGTCAGACATTATATCAACAACTCTTTGAAGTGCAATTGGTGCAACTTTTAAAAAGTCGAATTTAAATATTGCAAGGGCATAGAAAAGAAATGCAATTGCAAATGTCATAGGAGTAACATATATAGACATTTTTATAATACCTAGCGTTCCTAAAATGTTTATGACAATAGATATTAAGGAGCCAATAATAATTAAAATTGATTGTTTAGAAAAAAAACCAGAGTTTTTAATTGAATATTTTGCAAGTTTTATAATTCCAATAAAAAGTAGAAGATATGTATACAAAGAGTGTATGTAAAAATAACTTCCAAGTATTCCTTCTTCCATATTTATTGAGTATTTAACAAAAAATAAATGATGAAGATCATTTGTCCATAGTATTAATAAAGAGATAATAGGTACTATGAATAATAAAAAATATTTTTTGTTAAATTTAAATTTTGTATCTGTAAAAGAAATTGAAAGTAATAAAAATATTACTGGTAGTAAACAAGTGTTTATATATACAAAGTAATCAAAATATATTGGGTTAATGCCTAAAGGTTTGCTAAGAACTGCTTGTAATATTAATTCAATTAACCAAAGAGCAAGCAAAGAACAAAGACATATAAATAGCTTGTGTGTCTGATTCTTATTTTTCTTTCTAGATAAGAAAAATATTAACAATAAAAATATAAAACAAGTAATACCTAAAAATAAAATAGTTTGTTTTGAAGCTAGCATTATAACACCTTCCTTATTAAATCTAAAAATCTAAATATATATTTTTCAGAAATTTTATGCCAGTTAAATCCAATTTTAGATAAATATTTTATTGTAAAATCTGATTTAACTATTATATTTGATTTATACATTAAATTCAAATTTTTGTCCATATCATTTATTAATAAATTAATATTATTTTTTGAATTTTTATTTTTTAAAAGTTTTTTTACATGCTTTTTAAAATCTTCTTCGGTTACAATTTTTAAATCTGGATT
>ULNH01044218.1_pt1 | contig 11450 bp, 5 predicted proteins | sample 1951871 | NCBI WGS metagenome assembly ULNH01 (sample SAMEA4835572, study PRJEB28245) | human gut metagenome | biome: gut microbiome; material: fecal sample | place: Denmark | collected 2008 | reverse complement strand
TTGATGATGTAGGAAAGCAACGCTTCTTCCACGTCCATTACTTCGTGGTGAGATTCGATGTAGGAAATTTCCACGTCGATACCGGTGAATTCCGTGTCGTGACGGCTGGTGAAACTGGGGTTTGCACGGAAGTATTCGCCAATTTCAAAGGTTTTGTCGAAACCTGCCATCATGCTCATTTGTTTGTACAGTTGCGGACTTTGCGTAAGGCAGGCTTTTTGTCCGAAGTAGTCTTTAAGTTCGAACACTTCGCTTCCGCCTTCGCTGGACAACGCTGTGATTTTGGGCGTGTGAATTTCGATGAAGTTGTTTTTGTTGAAAAATTCCACTGCGTACTTTTCAAAAGCCGTTTGAATTTTGAACATAAACAGTTTCTTTTCGTCACGCAAATCTATCCAACGGTAGTCCATGCGCAGGTCTTGTCCGCTGTCCGCCTGAATGGGCAAAACGTCGGCAATGCTCATTATTTCCAACGCCGTGGGGTAAATTTCCTTTCCGCCGTTGCGAACGTAGGTGGAAAAGACGCACTCGCCCTCCACCGACACGAAACTGTGCGGAGTGAGTTTTTTTGCCTCGGCATACACCTCGGGGCATTTGTCCTTTTCGATGGTTACCTGCACGGCGCCCGTTACGTCACGTATTACGATGAACATGATTTTCTTGTCACGTATGGTTTCCACCATGCCTTTGATTTTGCACTGACCTTCCGTAAGGTCTTTGATGTAAGTTCTTTTCATATTTTTCTCCCTGTAAAAAGGTAATTCAACGAAGTTCGTTTTTGGTGCGTGGGAAGGCAATGGTATCACGGATGTTGGTCATGCCTGTTGCGTACATAAGGATACGCTCCAAACCGAGGCCGAATCCGCTGTGAGGTACGCTGCCGTACTTGCGCAAATCCAGATAGTTGGCGTAGTCTTCCAACTTCATGTGTCTGTCGGTAATTGCCTGCAACAACTTGTCGTAATCCGCCTCACGCTCGCTGCACCCGATAATTTCGCCGACCCCGGGGACAAGCAGGTCCGTTGCCGCCACCGTTTTTCCGTCGGGGTTTTGCTTCATGTAGAAAGACTTGATGTCTTTGGGGTAGTTGACGACAAACACCGGCTTGTTGTACACCACGTCGGTGAGGTATCTTTCGTGTTCCGTTTGCAAATCACGTCCCCACTCCACGGGGTACTGAAATTCTTTTCCGCTGTTTTTAAGAATTTCAATTGCCTGCGTGTACTCCACCTGCACAAATTCGTCGTCCACCACCTTTTGCAGTTTTTCACGCAAACCCTTTTCGTAAAACTTTTCCAGAAAGGCAAGTTCTTCCTTGCAGGTGTGCAAAATGTCGTTGATGATGTATTTGATAAATTCGGTGGCAATTTCTATTATGTCGGGCAGTTCCGCAAAGGCAACTTCCGGTTCTATCTGCCAGAATTCCGCAGCGTGGCGTGTAGTGTTGCTGTTTTCCGCACGGAATGTGGGACCGAATGTATAAATTTTGCCAAATGCCATTGCCATTACCTCACCTTCCAACTGACCGGAAACGGTGAGCCCCGCACGCTGTCCGAAAAAGTCCTTGGCGTAGTACTCTTCGGGAGTTTTGACGGTGGGGTCAAACCCGACGGTGGTTACCTGGAAAATTTCTCCCGCACCCTCGCAGTCGCTGCCGGTGATTATCGGGGTGTGTACGTACATGAAATTTCTTTCCTGAAAGAAACGGTGAATTGCCGCCGACAACTTGCTTCTCACACGGAAAACTGCGTTGAAGGTGTTTGTGCGCACACGAAGATGAGGCAATGTGCGCAAAAAGTCCAAAGACGTCTTTGTTTTCTGGATGGGATAGTCCAACGGGCAATCTCCCAAAACGGTTATTTTGCCTGCGTTTACCTCTACCGTCTGGTTGGCGTTGAAAGATTTTACCGCCTTTCCTTCCACTGCCACGGAAACGCCCACACGCAAAGCGGAAGTATCCGCCTGACAAGTGTTTTTGTCTATTACTATTTGCAGATGACCCAGCGTTGTGCCGTCGTTGAGGGCAAGAAACGCCATGTTTTTGCTGTCACGGAAACTGCGTATCCAACCGCACACCGTTACGTCGGTGTCAAAGTACTTTTGCGGTTGTGCTACGATTTGTATGATATCGGTGTGTTTCATAAAATTCCTCTTTTTTTGAAGTTTGCAAAGGTGTTTGCAAAAACTTTCTCGCTGTTGCTTATTATAACATTACAAATATTCATTGTCAAACATTGTAACGCAATGTTGCTGTTGTCGAAAGAAACAAAAAGCCTCTCCGAAGAAAGGCTTTTTTACGATTATTCAGCGTCTGTTTTGTAAACACGCCTTTGCAGGTTACCGTGAAAACCTCGAACAGTAATACCTTTACTTTACGGTAAAACCGCACAAGGCTTTACTCACAACTTTGTTGAAAACAAGTTGTAAAACCTGTTGCGTATTTCAAAACTTTGCCTGACTTCCGTTACCGCAACTATTCCGCTTGAAAGGTTATCGTTACCGTTGCGGAAGTCTGCGAAACGCTGTCCACGGTGATGTCGAAATTTACCAGTTTGCCGTCGTTACGTGTGTACATGGGGAACACACGGCTGAACACGTCCCCCGTCTGCCACAGGTCGCTTTCCGAAGCGTACCCACGAGTGCCGGCAAACTTGTTTTCACCGTCCGCTTCCACAAGTTTGATGAGAGGAATGGAAGAATAGGTGTTGTTGTTGTCGGTGAAAGAACCGTATTCGTCGCCGTACGGGTTGTTGACGGAAGAGGAAACGTGGTAGATTCTCACTCCGTAGGAAGCACCGTCGTACAGGTAACTGTTGGCTTGCGATGCGTGCAACGCATTGAGTCCCGTTGCGGAATACAGGTCTATCAGCAGATATTCCGAGAAGTAGGAATTGTCGAAGTCCAGCATTACAAGCAGGCAGTCGCCGCTTGTTGTGGAAGGCTCGATGGTGAAAGTTTTGCTTTCCGTAACAACGGTGGGAGTAATCCAACCCAACATTATTTTGGAATACACGCCGTGGTCGCCCACAGTGTAGTCCATCATGTCGGCACCGCCCAGACCTTCTCCGCTACCGACGGTCATGTCGTAGTCGTAGTAGTCGTCCAACCCCATGAGGTGTCCCGTTTCGTGAATGTAGGTGGAAGCGTTTATGTTGAGTCCTTCGATTGTGCCGGAGTATTCAGTTCCGTCTGCTCTGTCGGCGTCTTCGTCCATGAAGTCGAATCCAGCAAACAGGTAGTAGTAGGCGTCCTTGCCGTCAAACTGTCTGTTTCCGGAGTACCACGTTACGTACGCCCAATAGATGGAACTGTCCGACTGGTAGTCCACGTCGGCGGAATAGATGAGGTACACTGCGTCGATGCAACCGTCGTTGTTGGTGTCGTACTTGGTGAGGTCGATTTGTCCTTCCAGCCACTCCAACACTTCCAGCAAAATTACTTCGTCGCCGTACTGCGTGTAGGTGTAGTCGCCGACGTCCACCGTTTGGTTGTAGTTGTTGTAATAGGTAGAGTCGTGCGAAGCGGTAAACACGTTGCCGCTTGTGCCGATGTTGACGCCCCAAATGTCGTAGTTGAGGTTGAGTTTGTTGTAGGAAGACAACGCATAGTAGGAACTTACGCTTTGCCAACCCGTGTCGGCAGCCGTGCCGTTGAATGCCTTGTTGAGTTTTTCAAGGTCGGCGGAAGTTATCGCCTGAGTGTCGGGAAACTGCACGGGAACAACCAGACAGTCGATGTTGCCTGTGGAAGGAAGACCGATGGCTCCGTCGTAGGCAAGCAATTTGTCTTGCAAATTGTCGCTGTCAAAGGTGTTGGCGTCGTAAGTCTGTTGAGGCATTACGTTGCCGGAAACGCCTCCTTGACTGCCACCGTCGCCACCCTGACCGCCGCCGCCTACTTCGCCGTTGACGGCTATGGAAGATATGTACATGGATTTGCTTGCTGCCGTGGGGGTGAGAATGACGGTGATTGCACCGCTGACAGCCTCATCGGATACAAAATTCAATGTTGTAAGTTGGGTGTAATGCGATTGTTGGGCAACTGTTACTAACGTTTCCCCTTCGCATTTGAGAGGCGTCGTGCCAACGGAAACTTGTACCTGCATTCCTGTGGGACAATTTGTGGCAACCGTTACGCTGACCACGGTTACGCCTTCCACGTTGGAGGAAGACACAATGGTTACCGCACCGCCGTTTTGCAAAAATTGCACGCCACGGTTGTCGTCAAACCCGTGTGCAGTGGAACCCGTCGTGTACTGCAAGCAACCGTTTGCAACGGTGAGATACTGGTCGAGGAACACCGACGTGAGTTGAGTTGCTTCGCCACTGCCACCGCCTTGGCTACCACCGCCCTGACCGCCTCCCGAAGGTTCCGTCCATTTGGCGTAAACCACAATGTTGCCTGTGAGTGTTTCGGGTACAGTCCACGGGGTCGTGCATTGTGCGTCGGTGTACCAGCCGCCAAACACCTTGTCGCCGTTTTGCGGAGTTGCAGGCAGTTGGAAATTGCTGTCAAAAGGAACAATTATCGGACTTGTACCGTTTTGTGCGTCAAACACCACGTTGTAGCCCGTTGTTACGGAAGGTTCCGTCCATTTGGCGTAGACGGTGATGTTTACCGTCAGCGTTTGCGGTACAGTCCACGGGGTTGTGCATTGTGCGTCGGTGTACCAGCCGCCAAACACTTTGTTACCGTTTTGCGGAGTTGCAGGCAGTTGGAAACTGCCGTCGAATTTGACAGTTGTCGACGCAGAGCCGTTTTGCGCATCGAATGTTACGGTGTACACCGTGGGAGTGCATGCCGTAAGCACCAAAACCAACGCAAAAACTACTGCCAAAAGAGCAGAAATTTTTCTTTTCATGTTGTGCCTCCAAAATAATTACATTAAGCACACTTATTTTATAAAAAAACAAACTGTTTTGTCAATGACAAAGCGTCGCAATAAACGTACAAATTTGTAATGCAACCATAAAGAAAAACAAAGTTGAGCAACAACGTAACACTAGCATTGCAAAGGTGTTTCGCACTTTCTGCCAATCCCGACACACCCTTTGCACGAAGAAACCCGTTGCCGACTTTTCGGCTGATATTGTTGCATGGCATTAAAACTTAAAACGTGCGCCTTGCAACAGATAAAACTTGCCGTGTGTGAAAACACCGACGTTGCAAAAACAGTTTTGGGCTTGCTTGGTACTTTGCAAAACTCTTGTATGTAAAACAATTGTAGCAAAAAACTTGCGTCACAATACTCATATCACAATACTTGTAGTAAAACACTTGTACGAAAAACGCTTATAGCAAAACACTTGTACGAAAAACACTTGTAGCAAACCACTTAAAACAAAACAAAAAGCGTCCCTTTCGGGGACGCTTTTTGTTTTTATGGGGGAGACAAAATGTACACAAAAACTGTCGTTTTTCAAAATTGACTGTTTCCATGTACCGAAAAAGCACAAACGTATACAAAAATTGTGTACATATCACAATTTTTGTTTAAGTAGTCGGCGCAAGCGGCTTCCCTTGGGGAAAAGCGCCGTAGCCACAAAAAAGGCAAGCCTACCGTGAATTATTTTTTGCCATGCCGAATATTTTTCACGAGGCAACACCACCTTTGCCGAATGTTTGTCACAAAGACGAAAAGGCAGATGCAATATGTCGGAAATCGCCAAAACGGTTTTTCGGGAATAGACGCCCTGCGCAAATATTTCCGCTTCTTGCTTTTTGAGGCAAAGTTGTTTCAAAACGTCGTCGATTTCGGCAGTGTTTTGCGGAAGCAACATGTGCCTGCGGTAGGCTTTGTCGTCGGAGAACGTCGCTTTTTTGACCTCTTTCAGACCAAAAGCCCGTTGCACAAATTGCTTTACGTCGGGAAAACCCGCCCCTTTTCCCGATGAATACAGCGACCGTGCGGAAAAGTTTTTCCACTCGTCAAGTTTGCCAAGCAAAAAGTCGTTTTGAGGCAGTTTTTCCAACTCGCTTCGCATCACGTCAAACACAAAAGCCGACTGCGAAACGTGAGCCGAAAATCTTTCAAAGGAATTTACATTCGTCTGTTGCGAGGCATGCAAACGGTAAAAGTAGTAGCCGAGATGCACGTTTGCCACCCTTGATGCGTACAAGAAGGCAAAAAACGTGATGAGTACGTCTTCGGCAAAAACCTGACGACCAATGGGGTGCATCTGCACCTGTTGACACGCCTGCTGCAAAAGCGTGCGACGAAAAACCTTGTTCCACAACACGTACCAACTGTGTTCCTGCCCCGCATGTTGGAAGTAGCGTTGCAAGCAGTCGGAAGTAACAAAAGTTTCCTTTATCGTGCTGTCATTTTGACACACGTAGGCTGTTTTTGGGGTGAGAAACGCCCAATCGCCAAGGACTATGTCGACATTTTCCCTTTCGGCAACGGCGCACAAAGCGCTGTGATAGCAAAAGGACACCTCGTCGTCGGCATCGACAAACGCAACGTACTGTCCCTGTGCCAAACTGACGCCCAGCAGCCGAGCGTGAAGCGTTCCGCAGTTTTCCGTCCTGACGTACTTTGCACCGAAGGATTGCACCAACTGTGCGTAACTTACGGCAGAACCGTCGTCCACCACTATTATTTCCGTATCCGTCAACTCGCCCCGAACGCTTTTCAAACACTGTTCCAGCATGTCCGAGTCGGTGTTGTAGACGCAAATTATTACCGAAAGCTTAACCATCCGCCTCTCCAAAACGCCATTGCAATGCCAATTTGCAGACACAACAAAGGGAAAATTTCTTTCGTTGTGAAGTTTTCCCTCTTTGGTACAAAAACACACAAAATTTGTAAAATTCCTGACGCCTTTTGCTTGTGTAAAAACAGCGATGCTTTTGTAGCACACACCAAATTAACGGTGAAGGCTGAAAATAACCTGTTGGAAAAATAAACGGTAACTGCACAATTATTTTTATTGATTGTCTGAACAGTTACACCCTGCGCAAATTTTGCCTGTTTTTGATTGTTTTTTCTGTTTGGTTGCCCGTCTTTTCGTTGCTTTCCTATATTTACATGTTTTTTGCATGTTAGTTACCTGTCTTTTGACTGTCCTTGCCTGTTCTTATATGTCCTTGCCTGCCTTTGCCTGTAAGTAGTCTTTGGGTTTACAAACATTTTCGGCACGGCAAAAATGCTGAAATCCGTTTGCAACGTTTTGCGCAAAAATTCCCTTGTATGCAAAAGACGTGAAAGTTTCATTGCAAGACTAATGGCGTGAAACAAGAATATTTATTGCCACAGTATGTCATAATAATTATTAAAGAAAATGCACTATGCACTGACGCTTTTGCCCGACGCAATGGCTTTATGTGCAAAATGAAAAATTCCTTACGCTGTTTGAGAAACCGCAACCGCAGTTGCGCCTGTCGATAACTCTTTACGCACAAGAAAGTTGTTTGTCGTTTAACGGCGGTGTTTTCGACATCGAAAAGCACTTTGAAACGGGAAGCACAATTCCCGTTACATAACGGTAAAATTCGTCTGCCCAAAGGCTATTGTTTCGTACAAACTGCCACAAACGCAAAACTTTGCAACGGAAAACCTCAATCAAAAGCCTTGCAACCTTTTGCTGACCTATGTCTCTTTACGCACAAGAAGTTGTTTGTCGTTTAACGGCGGTGTTTTCGACATCGAAAAGCACTTTGAAACGGGAAGCACAATTCCCGTTACATAACGGTAAAATTCGTCTGCCCAAAGGCTATTGTTTCGTACAAACTGCCACAAACGCAAAACTTTGCAGCGGAAAACCTCAATCAAAAGCCTTGCAACCTTTTGCTGACCTATGTCTCTTTACGCACAAGAAGTTGTTTGTCGTTTAACGGCGGTGTTTTCGACATCGAAAAGCACTTTGAAACGGAAAGTACGATTTCCGTTACATAACGATAAATTTCGTCTGCCAAAAGGCGATTGTTTTGTACAAACTGCCACAAACGCAAAACTGTGCAGCGGAAAACCTCAATCAAAAAGCCTTGCAACCTTTTGCTGACCGATGTCTGAACGTTGCACTTTTTCAGTAAACTTAAACCTTGTCGGGGTAAACTGAAATTTACATCAACTGTTTGTGTGCCGTTTCGCACCCTTTCGCCAAACTTACAGGCAACCTGAAAGGGCATAACTTTGCTTGCACCTGAGAGGGCAGACGAGCAAAAACTCTGTCGCAAACGACGTTACTTGAAATTGATTCGTGTTTTTGCGGTCGACAGCAAATGTTTTTTTGCATTACGGCAAACGCAACGCAAAGTTTTCAGAACTAGGAAAAAATTTTCCAAAACATCATACGCAATTTGCAAACATTGCAATAAACAGTTGTGTTTCGGCACATTTGTTGACAAAGTTGTAACACTTGTGGTAAGATAGTTGGTCAACTTGAAGGAAAAACGCAAATGAAACCTTTGATAAGCATCATAATACCCGTGTACAATGTGGAAAATTTGCTTGCACGCTGTTTGGACAGCGTCGTGGCAAACCTGACGTTGCAATGCGAAATTTTGCTTGTGGACGACGGTTCCACCGACAAAAGCGGGGAAATATGCGACGAATACGCCTCACGCTACGGGCTTACCGTGTTTCACAAGCCCAACGGCGGACTTTCCGACGCACGCAACTTTGCATTGGACAGAATGAAGGGCAGTTACGTGGCGTTTGTAGACAGCGACGACTTTGTGGAAAAGGATATTTTTGCCACCCTTTACAAACTGAGCAAAAGTGAAAATGCGGAAATTGCCTGCTGTTCCTTTTGGGAATGTAACGGAACAACCAAAACGAAAGTTTCTGCAGGCAACGCAACGCAATCAAACGTACAGTTTTTGAAAAGTCTTGCGGAAAAAGACGGATACAAAAACGTTGTAATGTGGAACAAACTTTTTGACGCACGACTTTTTGACGGGGTGCGATTTCCTGTCGGAAAAATTCACGAAGACCAGGCGGTCATTCACCTGTTGGCGTACAAAGCGAAAAAAATCGCCTTTACGGACAAAGCCATGTACTACCACACCAACAGAGGGGACAACATAAGCACGTCGTCAAACTTTTTACGCCACTTCGACGACGTACAAGCCCTGTTGGAAAGAGCGCAATTTTACCGCAACAACAACCTTGAAGAGTTGCTTCCCACCGTGGAAAAACAAATGTTTGACCTTGTGGGTTTTTACAAAAAATGTGCAAGGCACAGGGGCGGTTACAGCAAAGAGGAATTGGAAAAGATTTCCCGCAAATTGGCAATTTGCAAACAGTTTTGCGTGCAATTTTTTCCTTCGATGACAAAAAGACAACAACATGAAAGAAACAAACTGTACACACTTTCCCCTTTGGACAGGTGGCAGTTGCTTCACTTTGACAAAATACGAAAAAGCGTGTTTTTCCGTGCGTTTGCACGCATAAAAAACGGAAAAGTACCAAACGGAGAAAACCAGTGAAAGATTTGATAAGCGTAATTATTCCCGTGTACAAAATGGAGAAATTCATTGAAAAATGCTTGGAAAGCATTTGCAATTCCTCCTACAAAAACCTTCAGATAATTTGCGTGGACGACGGTTCGCCCGACAACTCGGTGCAACTGATACGCAACATTCAGCAGAACGACGACAGAATCGTCGTGGTGAAAAACGCACAGAATCTGGGGCTTTTCCGTGCACGTGTGGAAGGCTTGAAGGTGGCAAAGGGCGAATTTGTGGCATTTGTGGACGCCGACGACTTTGTCGGTGTGGATTGGTTTCGCCTTTTGCACCAAAAAATCACCCAAGAAAACAGCGAAATGGTTGTGGGCAACACCGTCAACGTGGACGAAAACATGCGCTACACCTACTTCAACAACTATCGCAGTTTCAACGTTGCCCGAGAAAAATTGCAGGGCGACGAAGTTGCGCAAGCCTTTTTGCAACAGGAAGGAAGTTGCTTTTTGTGGCATACGGTGTGGAACAAACTGTACCGCAGGTCGCTTTTGGACAGATGCCTGCCCTACTTTTCGCAAATAGATTTTCACCTGATAATGTGCGAGGACGTGTTGTTTTCGTCTGTTGTGTACGCACAGGCGCAAAGCATGTCTTTTGCCTATGCCGACGCCTACTTCTACCTGCGCCATTCGCAGGCGTCCACAAGCACCACGTTGCCCTTTGAAAGAATCTTGCGCAATATTGCCGACGCAGGCAACGCATTTCGTTTTTTCAAAACGTTTTTTCTGCAAATAAAACCCAAAATATTTTTGGAAAACCAACGCCACTACGTCAACTTTCTGGAAAAGTACCGCCGCATTTGGTCGGGAGTGGTTGTTTCCTACGGAAAAACGCACGACAATGAAGCGTTGAACACGTTGGAACAGGCTTTCGGAAGCAGAAAAGTGGAAAAACCGCATTTGCACGAATTTTATTTTTACGAACACAGCACCGAATGGTCGGGCGAGTTGGAAAGGGCAAAACAACTGATTGCTCTGCCCGACACCGAAGTAGTCAGTTTCGATATTTTCGACACCCTGTTGTTGCGCCCGCTGTACAGTCCCGTGGATTTGTACAAATTTGTTGGTAAATTTGCCGCAACGCTTGTACCTTCCATGACGGAAGAAACTTTTGTGGACATGCGCATGCTTGCCGACGCAAAAGCAAGGGAAATTGCCGGCGAAAGATTGCGTTTTGAAGACATTACGCTTGCGGAAACGTACAAATGTCTGGAAAAAATTGCCGATATCGACTTTCAGACGGCGCAAAGTATAATGCAGGCGGAAATAGAGGTGGAAAAACGCTTTTGCTACCCACGCAACACAGCCAAACAACTTTTCCAACTGGCAAAACATCTCAACAAACGTATTGTGGTAACTTCCGACATGTATCTGGAAAGGGACACGGTGGAAAATTTGCTTGTAAGCAACGGCTACGACGGCTACGAAAGGCTGTTTCTTTCCAGTGAACAACGTAAACTGAAACGCACGGGCAGTTTGTTTGACGTGATGATAAAGCAAATGGGCGTGCCTGCTTGGAAAATCGTGCACATAGGGGACAACTGGGAAAGCGACATAGTTGCGGCAAAACAAAAAGGAATAAGCACCTTCCACTTGCCCAAAGCAACCACGACAATGGAAAACAAATTTGCAAATATCTTTACGGGAAACAGCCTTTCCTTCTATCTGTCAAGAAACAACACCCTTGCAGAACAAACGCAACTGACAAAAGACCTTTCCGTAAGATGCATGTTGGGAGTTGTGGCAAACAAACTGTTTGACAACCCCTTTGTGCCTTTCAACGAGCAGTCGCAGTACAATGCCGACGCCTACAACACGGGTTACGCCACATTGGGAATGCACATGTTTGCCCTTGCAAGGTGGATGTTGCACACGGCGCAGCAAAAAGGCTACAAGAAGATAGTGTTTCTTGCACGGGACGGACTGCTTGCCAAACAGGTTTTTGACCTTGTTGCGCAAAGTGCGGGCGTACAAATAGAAACG
>ULNH01037862.1_pt1 | contig 11462 bp, 7 predicted proteins | sample 1951871 | NCBI WGS metagenome assembly ULNH01 (sample SAMEA4835572, study PRJEB28245) | human gut metagenome | biome: gut microbiome; material: fecal sample | place: Denmark | collected 2008 | reverse complement strand
GCCGCCGCCGACGCAGGCGCATACTACGTCGGGAAGTTCGCCGGTCATCGCGATAAATTGTTCCCTTGCCTCCTGACCTACGACAAGCTGAAAATCCCTGACCATCATGGGAAACGGATGCGGTCCAAGCGCACTGCCGATGCAATAAATCGCGTCGTCGTATTCGTGAAGATACGCTTCAAACGCCGCGTCAACCGCTTCTTTCAGCGTTTTCAGCCCTTTCGTAACCGTTATCACGTTTGCGCCCAGAACTTTCATACGAGCAACGTTCGGCGCCTGTTTTTTCACGTCGACTTCGCCCATATAAATGTCGCATTTCAGCCCGAAATACGCCGCAGCCGTCGCAAGAGCGACGCCGTGTTGTCCCGCGCCCGTTTCGGCAATGAGTTTTTTCTTTCCCATAAACGACGCAAGCAGCCCTTCGCCCATACAGTGGTTAAGCTTATGCGCACCCGTATGGTTCAAATCTTCGCGCTTTAAGTATATCTGGCACTTGCCGACGCTTTTCGACAGCCTGTCGCAGTGATAAACCGGCGTCGGTCTGCCCTGAAATTCCTTGCGGATACGTCGAAGTTCCTGAATAAACTTCGACGACTTGCAAATGGTCTGATAAGCGTCGTTGATTTCGTTGAACGCAGGCACGAGTTCGTCGGGAAGATACGCCCCGCCGTAACGCCCGAAGTATCCGTTTTTATCGGGATATTGTTTCAAAAATGTTGCAAAATTTACGTTGTTGTTTTCCATAATAAGACCTCCGAATTTGAATTTTTGTGAATTTTTGGCATAAAAAAGCCCGCTTGCAGGCAAACGGTACTATTCCGCCATCGGAAGTCCAAAAAATATACGGAAAATACGTCGGCAACCGCCGACAATATCGTCGTTTTCATACTGACTACTCTCATCTTTTCTAAACTAATCTATCGTCTTTCGACGATTCTATGCTAATACAAAATATTCAGATTGTCAACGATTTCGTTCATACTTTATCACAATAAAGTTTTTTCGCCGCAAAATACACAATTTATAAGTTATATTATCGTTATATAAGGTAAATATCATTTAATGAGTTTACGGCGGCAATGTTTTATGATAAAATGCCATTAAATAACAGGTACTTTATGTTCAAACTTGCAAAATACTTAAAAGGATACCGCGCAAAAACGATAATCGGCCCGTTTTTCAAACTTTTCGAGGCCTTTTTCGAACTTATCACGCCGCTTGTCGTGGCGTGGGTTATCGACACGGCGATTCCGCGCGGAAGATCGGGTGATTTTTCGGGACTGTGGATCGGCGGCGGCATAATACTTGCCCTTGGCGTGTTCGGGCTTGCTTTTACGATTACGGCGCAATTTTTTGCAAGCCGCGCGTCCGCAGGATTCGGCACGAATCTTCGCCGCGAGTTATATCACCATATCAACACTTTTTCTTACGCGGAACTTGATAAATTTTCCACAACGTCGCTTATCACGAGGCTCACGTCTGACGTGAATCAGGCGCAACAGGCGGTTGCGATGTTCATTCGCCTTATTTTGCGCGCGCCTTTCATATCTGTCGGCGCAATCGTGATGGCGATGATAATCGACCTGAAAATTTCGCTTATTTTCGTTGTTTCCGCGCTTGTTATCGGCGGGGCTTTGTGGCTTATCATGGCACTGACGATGCCCGGATACAAACGGGTGCAGGAAAAACTTGACGAAGTTACAAGGCTCACGAAAGAAAACCTTTCGGGCGCGCGAGTAGTACGCGCGTTTGACGCGGAAACCCGTGAAATATCTGCTTTCGACGCCGCGGCGGACGTATTGTCCAAAACGTCGATTAAAGTCAGTTCCCTTTCCGCCCTTCTCAACCCGTTGACCTACGCCGTATTGAATATCGGCGTCATCGTGCTTTTGTATTTCGGCGGGGTGTCCGTAAACGCCGGCAAACTTACGCAAGGCGAAATAATAGCGCTTGTCAACTATATGACGCAGATTCTGACCGCAATGATCGTGTTTGCAAACCTTCTCGTAACGTTTACGAAAGCGTCGGCATCGGCTGCGCGTATCAACGAAGTCTTCGACGTTACTACCTCGATGGAAGAAGGAAGCGGCGCGTCGCCCGACCTTGACGCAAACGCCATCGAATTAAACGACGTTACTTTCACTTATTCGGGCAGCAGCGCGCCGTCTTTGTCTGACGTCAACCTCAAAATCGCAAAGGGTATGAGCGTCGGGATACTGGGCGGCACCGGCAGCGGCAAAACAACGCTCGTCAGCCTTATTACAAGGCTTTACGACGTGAACGTCGGCGAGGTGAAAATCTTCGGACACAACGTGAAAGACTATTCGAACGACGAACTTTATTCACTGTTCGGAGTCGCGCCGCAAAAAGCCGTCCTGTTTGAAGGAACCGTGCGCGACAATATCCGCTGGGGAAAGGAGGACGCCACCGACGAGGAAATCGAAAAAGCCCTTGTCGTTTCGCAGTCCAAGGAGTTTGTCGACAACCTGAAAGACGGGCTCGACACAATGATAAATCAAGGCGGCAAGAACCTTTCTGGCGGTCAGCGACAACGCCTGACCATTGCCCGCGCCCTTGTTTCCAACCCGAAAATACTTATACTTGACGACAGTTCCAGTGCGCTCGACTTCGCAACCGACGCAAAACTTCGGAAAGCGTTGAACGAACTCAAAAAAAGCGAAAAACTCACGTCGGTCACCGTGTCGCAACGCGCGACGAGTATCAAATATTCCGACCTTATCATCGTTATGGACGACGGGAAAATCGTCGGCCTCGGCACGCACGACGACTTAATTTCTTCGTGCGACGTTTACCGCGAAATTTGTCTTTCGCAAAACAAGGGGGACGACGAAAATGAGTAAAGTCAGGAATAAAAAAACCAATTTCAGCGCAATCGGAAAACTTTTGCGCTTCGCAAAACCGTACGTTCCCGCAATTTTACTTGCCCTGTTCTTCTCGATTCTGCAAATCGTCGCGACGCTTTTCGCGCCCGTGATCATCGGCAAAACCGTGGACTTCATCATCGGAAAAGACAACGTCGATTTTTCGGTCATCGCAAAAAACGCAGGGATACTTGCGGGGCTTATCGCCGCGGTATTGCTGTTCCAATATCTCAGTTCTTTGTGCATAAACTTCGCGTCGTTCAGAACGATAAGGGATCTTCGCCGCGAAGCGTTCAAAAAACTTAACGTCGTGCCCCTTTCGTATATCGACAGCAATTCGCACGGCGACCTTATGTCGCGCGTCGGAAACGACGTCGACCAGATTTCGGACGGGCTTATTCAGGGCTTTTCGCAGTTGTTCGGCGGGATCGTCACGATTGTCGGCACGCTTGTATTTATGCTGACGTATAACTGGCTTATCGCGGTTATCGTCGTCGTACTTACGCCGATTTCCCTTTTTGTCGCGTACTTCATCGCGAAAGGCTGCCACGACACATTCGCAAAACAAGCCGAAAAACGCGGCGAACTTTCGGGGCTTGTCACCGAAATGACGTCGAATCAGCGCGTCGTAAAACTTTTCGGATATGAAAAACGCGCGGAAGAAAGGTTCGCCGTCATAAATCAAGATCTTAAAATCTCGGGACAAAACGCGGCTTTCTTCTCGGCATTGGTCAACCCCTCCACCCGCTTCGTCAACAACGTGATTTACGCCGTCGTATGTATTCTCGGCGCGTGGCTCGTGATACGCGGACAAGGTATTCTCGGCATGGGCGCGTTCACTGTCGGCGGGCTTTCGTGCGTGCTGTCTTATGCCATTCAGTACACGAAACCTTTCAACGAAATAACGGGCGTCGTTACCGAACTGCAAACGGCAACCGCCGCCGCAGACCGCGTTTTCAACCTGCTTGAAACGGAAAATCAGTCGTCCGACGAAGGATTCCCCGACCTTGAAAACGTCAAAGGCAATATCGAAATCGACAACGTTTACTTCTCTTACGTCAAATCCAACCCGCTTATTCAGGGCTTTTCCCTTTCCGTGAAAAACGGCAAGCGCGTCGCAATCGTCGGTCCCACGGGTTGCGGCAAAACCACCCTTATCAACCTGCTTATGCGCTTTTACGATCCCGACAGCGGCACGATATCCGTGGACGGCAAAAACGTGAAAGAAGTCACAAGACGGTCGCTCCGCTTAAACTACGGCATGGTGTTGCAGGACACCTGGCTTAAACACGGCACCGTCAGGGAAAACATCGCCTACGGCCGTCCCGATGCAACCGACGAGGAAATTATCGCCGCAGCAAAAGCCGCGCATATCCACAACTTTATCATGCACCTTGAAAACGGCTACGACACCGTGCTCGGCGACGACGGCGGAAACGTATCGCAAGGTCAGAAACAACTTTTGTGTATCGCCCGCGTTATGCTCACTCACCCGCCAATGCTCATTCTGGACGAGGCAACGTCGTCAATCGACACCCGTACTGAACTGAAAATCCAGCAGGCTTTCGAAATGCTGATGAAAGGCAAAACTTCGTTTATCGTGGCGCACCGCCTTTCGACAATCAAAAACGCCGACCTTATCCTTGTGATGAACAAAGGCAACGTCATCGAAAAAGGCACTCACGACGAACTTATCGAAAAACACGGGTTTTATTACAACCTTTATAACTCCCAATTCGAGCATTGATTTTCAAAAACCGCACAAAAAAACCACACAAAAACCCCGATTTGTTCGGGGTTTTTGTTTTTCAAGGACACCTTGAAAAGCGATGTCATTACACAATGATTTCTTGTTCTTCTTCGGTTTTTTGGAACTTCTTTTTCCACAAAACGTACAATATCACGCCGACCGTCGCCGAAATTACGTCGGTTATCGGCTGGCAGGCGACTATGCCGTAAACGGGAATCAGCACGTTCAGAAGATACATCAAAGGAATGTCCACAATGCCCTTTCTTATTATCGACAATAAAAACGCCTTGCCCTTTGCGCCGACCGCTTGGAAATACGACACGAGCATAAACGTTACCGCCATGAACGGGAGCGACGCGCAGTGAAGCCGCAGGAACTTTTCGCCATACGTTACCGTCGACGCGTCTTTGATGAAAACTTCGATGAGCGCGCCCGCCGCCGATTCCACGACGATAAGCACGGTTATCGCAAGCCCGACACAATAACAAAGCGAAAGTTTCAGCGTTGTTTTCATTTTGTCGTACTTTTTCGCGCCGTTGTTGTATGCGATGAGCGGCGCTGCCCCTTGTGCAAGTCCCGTTACCATACCGAAAGGCACGGCGTCGATTTTTTTCGTGACGCCGATTGCCGCCTCCGCAGTCTCGCCGTATCCGATCATAAGCGAGTTCAGCACAAGATTCGACACAGCCGACAACATCGTTTGAAGCGCGGACGGAAGCCCCGTAAACAATACGTTCCTTGCGATTTTTTCCTTGATCGCAAGACACGCCTTTTTCGGCGAAAACGACACGACGGATTTTTTCCTTATCACGATAAGCAATATCGCAAAATACAGCGTGGTAACGACGTTTGAAATAAGCGTTGCGATCGCCGCGCCTTTAATATTCATATTCAGCCCGAATGGCAGCACGAAAAACGGATCCAGCGCAATATTCAGCACGCCGCCCAGCGACAGCCCCAGCCCCGCGTGCAACGAGTATCCCTCGCCCCTTATTACGTTTGCGACAACCATATTGAAGACGGCGGGTACCGCGCCGAACACGACAACCCAGTCAAGATACGTCGCGGCATAGGCGTCAAGGTTTTCGGTCGATTTCAGCAGTCTTAAAAACGGCTCTTTCCATACGCCCACGATAAGCGACAGCAACGCCGCAACGATCACGCCGCCCCATATCGCAAACGCCGACGCGCGTTTTGCCTTGTCGCTTTCTTTCGCGCCGAGATAGTTTGAAATGCAGGTGCCCGCGCCGATACCGAACAGGTTGCCGAGAGCCGTCATAAAAAGTTGTACGGGGAAAATAATGGACAACGCCGCAAGTTGATAAGAATCGTTGAGTTTCCCAACCCAGAACGTGTCCGCAAGATTGTAAACGGTGGTGATAAGCTGGCTGACGATCGTCGGGAGCGCAAGCCTTAAAATCGCGACTTTGACGTTGTCGCTTTCAAAAATCATCTCTTTTGATTTTGCCTGAAATTTGCTCATAATTCACCGCTTTACCCGCAGTATATTATATAATAAAAACAATTCACGGGCAATCGATTTGCAAAATCAAGTCAATTGCTTTCCATAATAAAAGAAATATCAGCGTTTCAATTTTGCAATAAGCGTGAAAAATTGCGTTAAATAAGTTGCAAAAACTCAATTTATTTGATATATTATAGTAGTCGCTGAAAACGACGGCGCAAAACGGCCAACTTGCGGGAGTGATTCAGTGGTAGAATGCCACCTTGCCAAGGTGGAAGTCGCGGGTCCGAATCCCGTCTCCCGCTCCAAAGTCAATATGACAAAAGTTTTGTCGAAAGCCCGTTTGCGTATGGCATCATAGCCAAGCGGTAAGGCAGAGGCCTGCAAAGCCTTCATCCCCGGTTCGATTCCGGGTGATGCCTCCAAAGACGCCGAAGTGGCGGAATAGGCAGACGCAAGGGACTTAAAATCCCTCGGAGTAACATCCGTACCGGTTCGAGTCCGGTTTTCGGCACCATTAAAAAAGACAACCAAAACGGTTGTCTTTTTTAATGGTTTCGATTACCCGTGGCAAGACCCCCACCGCTTTGCGGTGGCGTTCGGCGGCTGTTTACAGACGCTTGCGTTGTGCAGCGTGTTTGTAAATCAGGAAAGATTGTAGCGTTATGAAAAACATTAACGGTAATAAGTATGCAGAGCAGCCCCGGTTTTCGGCACCCGAAAAACCGTGGACGGGAGAACTCCGATGCCTAGATTCGGGGACCCCGCGGGATACTGTGTACTCGCGGGGAAAAGGAACAAACAAACAAAAGACAAACAAACAAATAAAATGCGTTTGTTTGGTCAAAAGTGCAGTTTGTGACGTGGCGTTGTGCAGTGTTGAAACACGATAGAATACATCTTTTTTACGCAAAAAAAGAAAGCCGTCCGTAATTTACGCGGGCGGCGTTCTTTCTTTTTAGGGGGATAAAATTACGAAAGATTACTTATGTTCGGTGTGCCTCCTTATTTTACGGCGGTTGCCTTTTCGATCGTCATCGACCCGGTGACTTCCGTGCCGTTTCTCAAAAGATTTATTTCAACAACGTCGCCTTCCGAAAGCAGAAGACCGATGTTGGTGATGTCGCTTCCTTTTGATTTGATTTTATTATGTAAAAATTAAGAAAACTTAAAGTATTTATTAAAAATAAATTAAAATTGCAACAAAAAACGCAACGGTTTCGTTGCGTTATCGTTTATTCGTTTTCGGTTTCTTTTTTGACGTGTCCGAAAGAAAACTTGTCAAAAGTTATCGTTACCACAAAGTCGTTGCCTTCTCCGCGCGCGCTGACTTTGCCCTTGTGCAGTTCAGCGATTTCTTGCACGATCGAAAGCCCGATGCCGCTGCCTTCGATGCCCGACGCCCTTGCTCCGTCGCTTCTGAAAAACCTTGCGAAGTATTTGTCGAGATTGCCTTGTTCAACGTTTTCGGCGTCGTTTCTGAATTCCAGAACGATGATTCGTTTCAGTTTCGTAACCGTCTTTCTTGCCGAAATTCTGACGTACGATTTCCCGTACTTCACGGCGTTGTCGAGAAGTAGCGACACCATCTGCCTTAAAAGACCTTCGTCGCCGTACAAAATATATTTTCCCGGGATATTGACTTCGATATTAAGATCGGCGGTTCTCGCAAGCGCGTAATACGGCTCGGCAACGTCAGAAATCAACGCGCCGACGTCGATGTTTCTTCTTTCTTCAAGCGCGGCTTTTTCGTCGATTTTCGCAAGCGTCGTAAGGTTTTTGGTCATATTCGCCATTCTCACGACCTGTTTTTGGATTGCGTCGGTGCACTCGTTCTCGCCGTAGTCCATTTCAAGTATTTCGTTGTTGGCGGATATTATCGCAAGCGGGGTTTTGAGTTCGTGGCTCGCGTCGGAGATGAAATGACGTTGCTTTTCGTAAGAGTTAGCAATAGGCTCAATGGCGCGCTTGGAAAACAAAATCAGAAGCACACAAATCGCGCCCACCGCACTCAGACAAAAAACCATGCTTGACCGCATAAAGCTTGTGAGAGCGTCGATCTGTCGGTGGCAGTCCATAAACAAAACCATCGTGCCTCCGTCCGCCCTGTCGCGGTAAATAAGATAACGATAATCGCCAATCGCGCCGCTGTCTTCTTTTTCCGAAAACGCTTCGTCGCAGTATTCAAGCGCTTCTTCGGGCGTACTGACAAGTTCGGTCTTGACAAGATTGAATTTGCGGGGTTTGCCCGCCACGTCGTACGTTACCGTGAAATATCTTGTGTCGAAAGGCGTCTCGTCGGTGCTTTGAAGCCCCAGATACCCCGGCGCTTTGTCGCCCTGATAATCTTTCGGGAACGCGCCGTCGTTTTTCGCAAGGATCATCAGCACTTTGTCGGAATAGTTCGCAATGTTTTTTCGGCTCACGACGTAAATGCCGGACAATATCACAGCCAGCACTATCACTATCGCAGCCATTGCGATTACTATAAACCTAATCCGCAGTTTTTTGATCATTTGGTTTCTTCCAGTTTATAGCCGAGCCCGCGCACCGCCTTAATGTTGACGTTTGCGCCGATTTCCGAAAGTTTTTTGCGAAGCGAGGATATATAAACCCACACGCCGTTGATTTCGGCTTCGCTGTCATAGCCCCACACCGATTCCATAAATTTCTCGGTCGAGATAAGCATATTGTTGTTTGCGACAAGCATTTCCATCATCTGGAATTCCTTGCCCGACAGCCTGACCTCGCCTTTTTCGGCTTTTAAGGTGTATTGCTTCGGATCGAGCGTGAGATTGCCCACCGTATACGTGCTGATAACGTCGTTTTTGCGGCGAGTCATCGCGCGGATTCTCGCAAGCAGTTCTTTCATCGCAAACGGTTTCGTCAGGTAATCGTCCGCGCCCGCGTCAAGCCCTTCGACTCTGTCGTCGACCTCGCTGCGCGCGGTAAGCAAAAGCACGGGGACGTTGTTGCCGCCTTCCCTTGCCTTTCTTAAAACAGTCAGCCCGTCCGCTTTCGGCATCATTATGTCCATAATTACACCGTCGTAATTGCCGAACGTCAGGTATTCGAGCGCTTCCGCCCCGTCGTAAACGGCGTCAACGGTATAATTATTGTGCTTCAATACCCTGACTATTGCGTTTGATAACTCTCTTTCGTCTTCTGCAAGCAATAATTTCATATGCTTTCCTACCTTTTTCTTTTATAGTATTTAATAAAGTTAAAGTTTACCTTAATTAACTTACCGTAACGTCTTTGAATTTGTTTTCGTAATAATAAAAGTCGTCTTTGTCGATTTCAAAGCCTTCTTGCAGCACGCCGTCCGTGACGATTTCTTTTGCAAAACGGATTTGGTCTGGCGTGATTTTTATCGCGTATTTTCCGCCGTCCTGCTCGCCGGACTGCCTCGTTCCGAGGTAATCGCCGCCGCCGCGAAGGGTGAAGTCGAGTTCCGCAAGTTTATACCCTTCGTCAAATTCCGTCAGGGCTTTGAGCCGCGGATTGCCCGCGTCGAGAGTATGCAAAAAACAAAACGCCTTTTTGTCGCCGCGACCGACGCGTCCCCTTAACTGATGCAACGTCGCAAGCCCGAATCTTTCGCTGTTGAGTACGGCAATCGTCGTCGCGTTTTTGATGTCGATGCCGACTTCCACGACGGTCGTCGCAATCAGCACGTCGATATCGCCCGCCTCGAACGACTGCATTATTTCCGACTTTTCTTTCGCTTTCATTTTGCCGTAAATAAGCGCGACGTTCACGTCCGAAAACACGCCGTTTTTAAGTTCCTCGAAAAGGGTTTTCGCGCCGTACGTTTCCACCCCTTCCGAGTCGCAGATTTTCGGGCAGACGATAAACGCCTGATTGCCCTTTTTCGCCTCGTCGCGGACGTATGAAAACATGCCGTCTTTTTTGTAATCGGGCACAAGAAAAGTCTTGACTTTCGTCTTATGACTTTTGTCGATTTCGGACAGTTGCAATTCGTCGTACAGGAGCATAAGGACGGAGCGCGGAATGGGTGTTGCCGTGAGCGTCAGCGTGTCGACACCCGCGCCTTTTTCCTGCAAATCGTACTTTTGCGCCACGCCGAATTTGTGCTGTTCGTCAATGACGACAAACGACAGATTTCTGAATTTCACCGTCTTTGAAAAAACGCTGTGAGTGCCGATAACGACGTCTGTTTTTCCGTTTGCGATATCGCGCTCTCTTTCCTTTCTTTCCGCGCCTTTCACGCTGCCGGACATAAACGCCACGTTAATATTAAATCCGTCGAAAAACCTTTTCGCGTTGTTGAAATGCTGTTCCGCCAGAATCTCGGTTGGCGCAACAATCGCCACTTGATAACCGCATTTTACCGCATAAAGTGCCGAAATTAGCGCAACGATTGTTTTTCCGCTGCCCACGTCGCCGATAAGCAACCTGTTCATTCTGCGCTTTGATTTAAGGTTTTCAAATATCTCGTCAAGCGCGTTTTTCTGCGTCGGCGTAAGCGGAAACGGCAGGGATTTTACAAAGTCGTCCACCACTCTTTTATCAAGGCGGTATTCAAAAACACGGTTCTCTTTCGCCTGCGAATTTATTATCTTGTAATACAGGATTTCTTTCATCGTGTCTTCCAGCGCGATGCGTTCCTGAGCCTTTAATCCTTCTTCGACGCTCGTCGGACAATGCGCTCTTATAAATGCGTCTTTCACACTTTCGATGCCGTACCTTTCGCGCACTTTTTCGTTTGCGATATCCGCGGGCGAAAACTTCCTTAATGCGTCGTCGACAATCCCCTTGAACACGCCCTGCTGCACCGCCCCTTTCGTGCGGTAAACGGGCATTATTCCCGACAGGTTTTTCTGCTTGTCGAGCGGCTCGATTTTAGGGTTGATAAGTTCCGCCCTTCTGCCCGAAAATTTGACCTTTCCAAACACGAAATACTTCTCGTCAGCCTTCACCTTTTGCAGCATATACGGCTGGTTGTACCACACGATTTTCAGCCTGTTTTTGTCTGTTTCGGGCGCGTCGAAATCCACCGCGTCGGCGGTAAAAAAACTCAGCCCGTTTTTGGTTTTCACGGGACGGGTTACCTTGACGATTCTTACCCTTATCAACGAAAATTGCCCGTCGCATAAATCGTTAAGCGAAACGGGCGAATTAAAATCGATATAAGTTTTTGGCAGAAAATTTATTAAGTCTTCAACCGTCGAAACGTCAATGCTTTGAAGTTTTCTGAGCGTCGATGGACCGACGCCTTTCACTTCTTCAAGTTTCATTATTCAACCGAGAATACGTAATAATAATATGGTTGCCCGCCGTTGAACGCCATAACTTCGACGTCGGGATAAAGTTCCTGAATTTCGGCGGCGAGTTTGTTTGC
>ULNH01012489.1_pt1 | contig 11502 bp, 5 predicted proteins | sample 1951871 | NCBI WGS metagenome assembly ULNH01 (sample SAMEA4835572, study PRJEB28245) | human gut metagenome | biome: gut microbiome; material: fecal sample | place: Denmark | collected 2008 | reverse complement strand
AACTTACCGGCCGTTTCCATAGCCCGTAGGAGAGTCGCTTCCGTATAAGGCTTGGGTGGTGTAGTCCACGTTTCTTTCAGCAGGGGTTGATGCGGGCCACTTTCTCCGATCACAAAGTCCGGTAAAACTTTCTCTTCATCCTGCTGATTCGGATCCGCATCCGTATCTTTCTGGTCTGCTCCGAAAACGACACGCCAGCCTGGTTTCAGGATTTGTTTTCCGGTGACTTTGAATTCTACTTTTTCCACTTTCCCCAAGACAGTCGTTGTGGAGATTTCACAGTCGGGATAGAAAGCCGCAATGAAACGTCTTGCCACTAAGTCATATACCTTCCGCTCGTTGTCTGATAAATTCCGTGCCGGAACACCTGTCGGAATAATGGCGTGGTGATCGGTTACCTTAGAATTATCAAAAACTCGTTTGCTTTTCGGTAACTTGATTCCTTTCAACGGAGCCACCAGTTCGCTGTAGTCCACTAAACCATTCAAGGTATTAGGCACCTTCGGATAAATGTCATCACTTAAGAAGGTGGTATCTACACGAGGGTAGGTTGTAACTTTCTTTTCGTAGAGCGATTGGATAAGCTTTAATGTATCGTCTGCCGTGAAAGCATACTTCTTGTTACATTCCACCTGAAGAGATGTCAGGTCGAAGAGACGTGGAGCATATTCTTTTCCTTTTTTCGTAGAAACGTCCGTCACTGTAAAGTCGGATGTCCGTACGGTTTCAAGGAATTTCTCGCCTTCTTCCTTTTGTGTGAATTTACCCTTGGTAGCTGAGAATGTTACGTCCCGATAGACTGTCTTCAGTTCCCAATAAGGTTCAGGCTTGAAATTCTCTATTTCTTCCTGGCGGTTGACGATGAGTGCCAGCGTTGGTGTTTGAACACGCCCGATAGAAAGTACCTGTTTGTTTTGTCCGTAGCGTAATGTATAAAGGCGGGTGGCATTCATTCCTAACAGCCAGTCGCCAATAGCCCGTGACAATCCTGCTTCATACAGCCGGTTAAACTCGGCTTGTTCCTTCAGTTTCTGGAAACCTTCGCGGATGGCTTCTTCTGTTAGTGAAGAAATCCATAAACGATAGACTGGACATTTGGCTCCGGCTTTTTGCATTACCCAGCGTTGGATCAATTCTCCTTCTTGCCCGGCATCTCCGCAGTTGATGATCATTTCTGCTTTTTGCATCAGTCCTTCAATGATCTTAAACTGTTGTTCGTAGGTTGGATTACTGATTAGTTTGATACCGAAACGTGGCGGAACCATCGGCAGAGAAGACAGTGACCACCGTTTCCAGTCGGGTGTATAATCGTGCGGTTCCTTGAGGGTACACAAATGACCGAATGTCCAGGTTACCTGATATCCGTTCCCTTCGATGTATCCATTCTTCTTTTCCGTAGCCCCTAATACCTCGGCTATTTCACGAGCCACACTCGGCTTTTCGGCAATACAAACTTTCATCTTTTCTTCTCTAACACGATTTAAATATGGCAAAGTTACATTTTCCGCTTTATTTGGGCAAATTTTCGTTCGAGCCCTCCGCTGACGGGCGACTTATTTTCGGTTCGTCCAGGTTGAATTTCTTTCGGTAATACGAATGGGCTGTATAGAGTGGAGCTGCCGGATTATTTCCTGTGACACGGTCTTTCGTAATCAGCGTCGTTGTATATGCCTCGGAATATTTATAGAATAAACTGTCGTGTCCGACACATAAGCCGATTACTACATTCAGATCCGTTTGGGCTTCATTCAGCAGTCGTGCCTGAAGGATCGGGTTACACATAGCCGCCCCAATCGATTCACAGGATTTTGGAATACCAATAGATGATTTGGCTTTCCCGGCTACCTTACAAATAACAGAATACACTTCGAATCCGTTTGCCCGAAGGATGCGGGCAAAAATGCGAGCCTCATGGATCAGTCCGATACAATTGGCAATACCTATTTTATGAGCCTGTATCTTTCGGGCAAACTCCATGATTTCCTGTACGCGTGTCCATTTACCGTATCCTTCGTATTCTACTTCGGCACTGGCTACCATGATTTCATGATTCCGTTCTTCTTCGTAGCGTTCCAGTGCCCATTGCATATCTTCTTCTTTTAAGTTGGTGGTAAGACAGAAATCCGGATAAGTCCGATCCTTGTATTTACAGTTCTGTGTTCCGCAGTCAACACAGGTCAATTCTTTTTTATGTTGCATGATGATGTAAATTATATAATGATGAAAGAATTTAGTTGGCTTCGCTTAGATTCTCTTTCATCCGTTTTAGAATCTTTGGAAATTGTACAGAGAAAATCAGTGTACAACAGATAGCCGCTGTTGCATCCGAAAAGGCTTCGGCGGCAAAGACGCCGGTTACTCCCATGAAATGAGGGAGAATTAATGCTAAAGGTATAAGTAAAAATACCTTGCGGAGTAGGGCGATAAAAACGGACACTTTGGCTTGCCCTAAGGCAACGAACATGTTCTGGCAAGCTCGTTGCAGACCAAAGATTGTCATTCCAGCCAGGAAGATCGGCATGAATTGCTCAACAACAACAATCAGTTGCGGATCGTTGGTAAAGGCCGTTGCCAGGATCTCCGGAAAGAGAATCATGGCGAGAATCAAAATCAGATTGAATGAGAACATGAATATTAAGACAATCTTGAAACAAGATTTTACTCTTTCCTTATTGAGGTGTCCGTAGTTGTAACTGACTATGGGCACAAAACCTTGGGCAAATCCTGTCAGTGGGACACTTACGATTAACATGGCACTTTGCATAATAGCCAGTGCGCTGACGTAAATATCTCCGAAGTATTTGAGACTGCCGTTTAATACGAATCCGACCAAGCTTTCTGTGCTGGCCATAATGAAAGGAGAGATGCCCAATGCCAAAATAGACAAGACAATTTCTTTCTGTAACTTCATGTGGCGTCTTTCCAGTTTGAGAGAAGCGCGATGAGAGGTCAGGAAAGAAATTACCCAGGCTGCACTGCAGGCTTGTGAAAGAATGGTAGCCAAGGCTACTCCTTTTACTCCAAGTCCGAAAGCGAAAATAAACAGCGGATCCAGCAGAATATTCAGGATTGCCCCAATCAGAACGGAACACATGGCTATGGCTGGTCGGCCTTGTGTATTGATAAATGTATTCAAACCTACCGAGAGCTCTACAAAGAGCGTACCGAGTAGGTAAACAGAAAGATAATCGACAGCATATCCGATCGTTTGTTCTGAAGCTCCGGTCAGGAACAGTAAGGGACGCATGAACAGGTATGTCGTCAGCGAGGTAATTAGCGTAAAAATAATAAGCAGAATGAATCCGTTTCCGAGGATCTTCCCGGCACGAACCCGGTCGCCTTGTCCTAATGCGATGGCAGCCAAAGGAGATCCGCCAGCCCCTACAATTGCCGAGAAAGAAGAGATTAGAATGATGATGGAACTTGTTACTCCGACTCCGGCCAATGCTTGAGTGCCGATTTCAGGTATATGACCGATGTAAATCCGGTCCACAATACTATATAACAGATTGACTAACTGAGCGGCGATGGCTGGTAAAGCCATCCGGAATATCAATGGCAGCATCCGGTCGGTTCCTAATCTTTCTTCATATACATTTGCCATATTCAGTTGTATTGAAATTGACGACAAAGGTACGAAACTGTTTTTGATCCGGGTGACAAAACTCACGAGAATCGTTTTTGACTTCCTCGAGAATCCATTTTGATTCTCGTGAGTTTCGAGAAGAGATCTTATGAATAGAAATTATTCATCCAGCAGAGTGACAATTTCACTCCGGGAATTATCTATGCGGCGGACTTGTATCTGTGCCTTGATTCGTTCGCGTAATCCGGAAACGTGACTGATGATTCCTACTTTCTTACCACCCAGCTGATGCAGTTTTTCCAGTGTGTCCATGACGGTCTGTAAGTATCCTTCGCTAAGGGTTCCAAATCCTTCGTCGATGAAAAGTGTATTAACCGAAAGACTTTGCTGACTGATCGAGGATAATCCCAAGGCTAATGCCAGCGAGACCAGGAAACTTTCACCTCCGGAAAGTGTACTTGCCGGACGGGCTGTTCCTCCCTGATAAAAGTCACGGAGCAGGATTGTCAGTGAACCGGCCTGACATTCCAGTTCATAACGTTCGGTCAGTCGTTTCAGATAATAGTTGGCTCCATGCAACAATTCCTTTAAGACGAAACTTTGGGCAATGTTCCGGAATGTTTTACCTTGCTGGTCTCCGAAGTAGAAACGTAGTCGTTCCCACTTTTGGTAGTCGAGTTTCAGTTTCTCTTCGATTGCTTTTTCTCCCTGTAGCCGTTCTTCGTTTTTATGGTTCTCATCCAACAGGTTCTGTTTTTGTCCGATTTGCTGGTTGAAATCTTGGATAATCCGGTTCTGTTCCTCATATTGTTCTTTCAGTTTTTCCAGCGAAACCTCTTCTTCCAGTTCCGGTTTGCTGTCTTGATGTTGCCGGATTTGCTGGAGCACCAGTTCCAGTTTGGCGAGGACAGCTACACGAGATTCATTCTGTTTCTGTTGCTCTTCCCGCCAGCTTTGGATTTGTTCCGGTAGAAAGGCTGTTAGTTGTTCCAGCTTTTCCTGGGTAAATTCCGGATGTTGATGTAGAAAGTCCTGCAAGGCTTGAGTTCCTTTTTCCTGTAACTCACGGGTATGACGTTGCGACTGATGCAAGGCTTTGACATGCGCAAAGAGCTGACTCCAGTCTTTAGTTAATACTTGGACAGGTTGCGGATGAAGCATTCCAATTACCCATTGGGGATATTCATCCCGGATTTGTTGCTGCAGGCTTTTCATTTCATCCAATGCCTGTTGAGCTAAGTTGCGTTGATTGACGAGAACTTCCTCTCTTTTTTGTTGTTGGGTATAAACAGAAGCTTCTTGTTTCAGCCGGAGCATGAAATCGTCAGGAGAAGCATGCCAATCTGTTTCCCACTCAGGCCAGCTGATTTGTTCCCGAGCTGTTTGCAAAGAATGGGCCGCACTTTCCTGATCGTTTCGGATCAGTTCCTGTAAAGTTTGTATCTTATTGATCTGTTCGGTTCGTTTTTTCTCCGCCTGATTCAATGCATTTTGACATTGTTCTATGGCTTTCTGCTGCTGATCCTTCAGCTTTTGTTGTTTGGAAATGGCTTCAAGCAAAGTTTGTGCCTGCTTGATCTGCCGATTGACGTCGTCTTGCTTACGATGGATCTCGTCTAGTCTAACCGGGATTTCTGCTAAGATATCTGAAGAGATTTCTTCATATCCGGCTAGTTTACTCTGCTGTATGGCTTCCGATTGAGCTTGCTGAAAGTTCTTTTGGGCCAAGGTTGTTTGCCGTTGGTTCTGCTGGAACAAAGCGGCAAGACTTTTCCCATAAGCCGTATTCTGTGCGACTTCTGCCATAACTTCTTCTAGTTGTTTTTTCTTCTCCAGCAGGTGTTGATGAACCGGCTCTAATAGAGAACGGAAGTTTTCGTCGGAAGGTAATTCCGTAATTCGCTGACCGCACACTGGACAGGTATCGCCGGGCTGCAGACGGGCGCGGGCTTCTTCCGCCCATTGTTCGGTACATTCCTTTTGTTTCTCGTATAGTTTCTCTGCTTCATCAAAGACCTTTTGGCAAGATGTTTCTTTTTCTTTCAAGATACGATGCTGTTGTTTCGCTCTCTCTAATTTGACAGCTGTTTCCTGTTCGGCTTTTTGTGCTTCTTGCAGGACTTGTTGGGCAGCAGAGAACGCTTGTAAGGCATGAACCGTTTTCATGAGTTGCATTTCCTGTTCCGACAACCGCTTGGATTCGGCTTGCAGGGCAGGCATATTCATCTCTTGGTATTGCTGGTTCATTTGTTGAAGAAGGGCATCCAGTTGTTCTCCTTTTTCTTTTTCCGATTTCTGCAGGTCGGCTTGTTGGGTACAGGCTTCTTCCAGTTGAGGCAAGCGATTGTTTTCCTGTTCCAACTGCACTTTCCGTTCTTTCTCGTGGGCTTGTGTGTTGAGAATGTTCTGCAAATGCGTCAGGATAGTCTGACTTTGGGCAAACATGTTGGCGAAAGGCTGCTGTGACTCCAGGTACAGCCGAATTGTATTTTCTTCCTGTTGCCAGGAGCGAATCTTTTCCTCTTCCTGTAACATCCCTTCGGAAAGACGGATGAACTGCTGGAGATATTGCTGTTCTTCCTGCATTTGCCGGGTGATTTCTTCTTGTCTCTCTTTGTTCTCTTTGAGAAGTTTTCGGGCATCCGTCGTTACATCCCATTCTTGGATAAGACGGCTTTGTTCCCGATATTCATCTGAATGGATTCGGGATTCGATAGCTTCCAGCTGGATTTGATGTTCCTGCCGGGTTTTATGATACTCCAATTCTTGTCGGAGCCATTCATGTTTCCGGTTTAGTTCTTTGGCGATGGCTTCCTGTTGCCGGCTGTCTTGTTTCAGTTGTTCCAAGGAGGTACAGAGCATTTCTTTTTCTTCTTCACTGAGTAAGTGTGTCGCGGCGATCCGTTGGTGTTGCAGATCATAAGCTTCTTTCTTCTGTTTGGTAATGTCATAGATTTTCATTCCGATACGGGAATAAATATCCGTCCCGGTGAGTTTCTCCAGGATTTCAGACTTATCTGCTTCACGGCTTTGGAGGAAACGGGTAAATTCACCTTGTGCCAATAAGGTTGTCCGGCAGAATTGTTCGAAGTTCAAACCGATACACCGCTGGATTTCGTCTTCCACTTCCTTTACTTTCTTTAGCTCTTCGCCTGTTTTCTGGTTGGTAAGTGTCCAGGCAACTTTCTGAATGTTGCCATCCACTTTCTTTCGTGCCTTGGCAACATACCAGCGAGCCAGGTAGGGAATCTCGTTGCTCCCGATAAAAGAAAGTTCCACCCATGCTTCGGCTGTGTTACGACGCATCAGCTGACGGACATCATCGATGTTGATTTCTTCTTTCTTGTCGGAGAATGAGCGAGCCAGGTCCATGTATTTTTCTTTCGGCGATCGTTGCATTCGGGGTGTATCGTTGTAAAGAGCCAGACAAATGGCATCAAGAATGGTGCTCTTTCCGGCGCCTGTTTCTCCGCAGATCAGGAAGATGGATTCTTCAGCCAGCGGGCCGTGCTCAAAATCAATAGTAGCTTCTTCGATCGAAGCCAGATTCTTTATGATGAGTTGTTGTAGCTTCATAGTCTATTCGTTTGCTGATGAGTGAATCTGATTCATGGCTTCCTGTAGCAGAAGACTCAGTTCGTCGTCCATGCTTTCGCCGGTTGTCTCCTGATAATAGCGGCGGGCAATTTCCAAAGGCGATTGCTGTTTGAGTTCTTGGATACTGAGGTGAGGTTGCTCCTCGTTGCTTTCTTTTTGCAGGCGGTTGAGCTTGATGTAGCAATACCGGCACGCCTTTCCACGGGTTGCCTCGGAAGCGCGTTCCTGACAGTCGGGCGACAGATAATTTTCAGCCAGGACATTGAGACGGATATAAGCCCGTTTGTCGTCGGGGAAGTCTTTCAGTTGTTGCAAGGCTTCTTCAAACGGGAGCGGTTCTGGGGGCAAGGTAAGGCATGGCCACGGATTCTCGATCCGAATGTCTTGGATTTCGGGTTGTTTCCCAGGTTCAACGGTTACCAGCGAAACCGAATGTGGATACGTTTCATCAAAACTTACCGGATAGGGCGTACCACAATAACGGGCACGTCCGTCGCTTCCTTTCAGGGTTTGTGGGCAATGAATGTGGCCTAAGGCGAGATAATCGTAACCTGTTCCCAACTGGTTCAGGGGAAAATAATCCATCCCACCGATGAGATCGGTATGTCCGGTCGTATCGGAACCGGTTACAGCCAGATGTGCCATCAGTACGACTGGCAGACCTGCGGTGTTGATTCGTTTCGTCTCGTCCAATAAGGTCTGGAAGAAGTACGGCATCCGTTCTTCCCGTTTCATCTCCGGATCAGGACTCGGAAAGTTCTGCGGATAGACGTGAGGTACCGGGAGTACGTAGCCGACCGGTCGACCGTCTTTCCCGGTTACTTCGATGATGTGCCGCGACCATTGAATCGTTTCTTCTTCTCGCTGGATGGAACCTACTACGTGCAAACCGAAACTCTCCCATAAACTTTGGGTGATTTCGAGCTTGGAACTACTGTCGTGGTTACCTGCCGTTACGACGATGGTCATTGAAGGACATCGCCGGTGAATTTCCAACATGGCTTCGGTGTACATCTTCTGTACGGAAGCCGAAGGCGATGAATAATGGTAAATATCTCCACTTACAAGAAGAGCATCCGGCTGTTCGCGCTCCACGATTTCCGCCAATTGTTGGAGGAATGCCTGTTGCTCTTCTGTCCGGTCGTAATTATATAAGGTATGGCCCAAATGCCAGTCGCTGGTATGAATCAGTTTCATGTCTGTTGCTTTTTGGATGTATAAAGGTATATATTTTTTCAATATGCGGTAAATCTTGGTCAAAGTTCTATTTTTATTTATAAAACGATCGGGAAATACGGTCGATTCTACTTTTTTATTTTAGTAGATAGAGAAAACTTGGTTGATTCTACTTTTTTATTTTAATAGATAGAATCATTTGTTTTAATTCTTCGTTTTTATTTTAGTAGATAGTAAAAACTCAGTTTATTCTACCTTTTTATTTTAATAAATAGAATCATCGATTCCGATTCTACCTTTTTATTCAAATAGATAGAATCGGGGGCGATTTACGGTCTCATAAATTATTCGTACCTTGCATCCGTTTAAATCAAGAAAAAGATGGCAGATAATTATATTGAAAGGAAAATGGAAGAGTTGGAAGCTCGCAAGGCGATGCCGAAGAAACCGGTAAGTAATCGTGCCGGACATAAGCGCCGGGTGTTTGTAACGGGCGGAGCTTCGGGTATTGGTAAAGCTATTGTGAAGGCTTTTAGTAACGAAGGTTACCGGGTGGCGTTTTGCGATCGCGATGCGGAGCAGGGAAAAGAAACGTCGAAGGAAACCGGCGCGCTTTTCTTTCCGGCAGATATCAGTGATAAAGAGGCTTTGGAGTCTTGTCTGCAGCAACTGTTTGACCGCTGGGGCGATGTGGATGTCTTGATCAATAATGCCGGAATCAGTGAGTTTTCTCCTTTGACAGAAACAACAGTAGAAGAATTCGATCGGATTTTGTCGATCAATCTGCGTCCGGTCTTCGTGGCTTCTCGTTATCTGGCGTTGCACCGGAAGCAACAGACATTCCCAAATCCTTACGGGCGTATCATCAATCTCTGTTCGACTCGTTACCTGATGAGTGAACCAGGCACCGAAGGATATTCGGCTTCGAAAGGAGGTATTTATTCCTTGACGCATGCGTTGGCTGTTTCTCTGGCGGAATGGCATATTACTGTCAATTCGATTGCTCCCGGTTGGATTGCGACACATGATTATGACGGGCTGACAAGCCAGGATCATCTGCAACATCCTTCAGGAAGAGTCGGGCGGCCGGAAGATATTGCCCGGATGTGTGTCTTCTTGTGTCAGGACGGAAATGACTTTATCAACGGCGAAAACATCGTGATCGATGGCGGAATGACCAAAAAGATGATCTATGTGGAATAATGCTTTCTATTCGGATTTACTGGAACTGTGTCGGCTGGAAGCGCTGGATATCCGGGCGAAGTATGCCGAGCTGTATCGGATTTTCCTGGAAATACTGAAAGAAAAGACACGCGACTGTTCGTTCGATTTCTCCGGTCCGTTTGCTCGGATGGATTATCTGTGTAAGGAATTGGGTTATGAGGAAGCGGACTATAAGCGGATCAATGCCTTGCGTGCCCGTTGCCGTTCCTTGCATGACGCCAATGAAGTCGTATTGGAGAAAACGTTTCTGCAAGATATGAAAGCCTTATCGGAGTTCGTTTCCCATTTGTATCAGGAAAAGATTCCGGAAGAACTGGCTGCATGTCTGCCTGCTACTTATCGCTATGCCGTTAAATCTTCGTCTCCGTTGGGCTCTTATTTGCGTGTGTTGGTCGATTCGTGGGACGATGAATATATTTATGGAAAGACGGAAGCCGAGGAGACTGAGTTTATACAGATACGTTACCGGCAGACCAATTATTTTGGCGACTGGAGTTATCTGCAAGACTTACTGGTGAAAGGTGCGCAACTGAATCTGATTCATCCTTATCGGGTGCAGGACGATATTTATCTGGCGGAGCTGATGATCTTTGAACCTGATTATCTGATAGATGTATCAGCTATCGCCAATTGTTTTGAGGCTTATGGATGTACACCGCTGACTTATCTGCTGAATAAAATCAAACCGGCAGCCAACAGTCGGGCAATTCTCTTGGGAAACTTTGCCAGTCAGTTGTTGGATGAAGTGGTGAATGAAAAGAATCCCGATACGCCGGTTCCGTATGCCGACAGTGTGAAGCGTTTCTTTCGCGAGAACGCTCTGAAGCTGGTAACATGTCCGGATATGGATCCTTCTTTCCATACCGATGCTCGAAAGCAACATGAGATTCTGGAGGATATGATTCATGAACAGTTCAATCAGGTCTGTGATTTGCATCTTGACCGGATCATCCTCGAACCTTCTTTTTTCTGCGAAATGTTGGGACTGCAAGGACGTATGGACTTATTGCAGGAAGATATGCGGGTATTGATGGAGCAGAAGTCCGGCAAACGGGAATACGGAACGAACAGGCATGTAGAGAAACACTATGTGCAGATGCTTTTATATCTGGCCCTTCTACATTATAATTATAACTTGCGGAATGGTGAAATCTCTAGTTTCCTCTTGTATTCTAAGTATGAGGACGGACTGATGAAAGAAGGTCCGGCTCCTGAACTGTTGTTTCAAGCCATTGAAGTGCGGAATCGGATGGTCAAGCAGGATTTGCTGTGCAGTGAAGGAGGCGCGGCTACGCTTTTCGACGGACTGACTCCGGAGGATTTGAATGTAAGGCAGATTGATAATCCGCTCTGGAAACGTTACCAGCAGCCGCAATTGGCCGGTTTGTTGGAACCTATCCAGCAGGCATCTGATTTGGAACGGGCTTACTTTTACCGTTTCTTTACCTTTATTGAGAAGGAACATATCTTGTCGAAGGTGGGAACGGCGGAAAAAGAGGGGAGTGGTTTTGCTACCGTTTGGAATAATTCTCTGGAGGAGAAGATACAAACCGGGGATATTTTCTGTGACTTGGAAATCCTTTCGTTGGAGAACAGTCATGAAGCGGCCGAAGGAATCGACCGGATTACCTTGCGTATCCCGGAGCAGGAAAATAACTTCCTGCCGAACTTTCGGACGGGAGATGTCGTGATTCTGTATGCTTATCCGAAAGACAAAGAACCGGATGCCCGCAAAACCATCGTTCATCGCTGCCAGGTTGAAGCCATCTATTCGGATCATCTGGTATTGCGTCTGCGGGCCTTGCAGCGTAATCAGGCGGTGTTCGACAAGTCGGCAGACTACCGTTGGGCGGTGGAACACGACTTTCTGGAGTCTTCATTTGGTTTTCTTTTCCGGGCACTGTATGCTTTTTTAGTGG
>ULNH01010089.1_pt1 | contig 11519 bp, 6 predicted proteins | sample 1951871 | NCBI WGS metagenome assembly ULNH01 (sample SAMEA4835572, study PRJEB28245) | human gut metagenome | biome: gut microbiome; material: fecal sample | place: Denmark | collected 2008 | reverse complement strand
GGGGTGCGCAAATTTGTCGTTGCCCACTTCCACCGTGAAAGAGGGAATGTGGAATTTTTCCACACACCAATCCTTGTAACCGCCCACGCTGTCGGAAAGGGAAACCACCTTGTAGCCGGTGTAATTTGAAATTGCCTGTGCGTAACGTTTGTCACGGTAACGGCGGTGCGACGTCTGACCGAACTCCCAATAGATTTCCTCGCCTTTCAGGTGGTAGGAAAGGGTAACGCAGGGTTTGATTTTGCAGGTAAATTCCGCAAGAGCCCTCGTTTCCCTGGCAGAAAAAGGATATTTGCCGACATAGTTTTGCGACGACTTGCAAAAGCAGTTTTCCGCCCCCTCTCCCCAACGGGCGTCGAAGTTGACGTTGAGGTCCACGCCGTCGACGTTGGCTTTCCACAGGGAAAAGTCGCTGTTGCCGTTGATTGCCAACAAGTTGCTTTTGCGCTGTTTGTCGCCGACAAAACCGACGCCCTCCTGACAAAGCCTGACGCCGTCGGGGTTTACCATAGGCACAAAGTAGATGCCTCCCAAAAGGGAAAGTTGCGGATTTTTCACGAGGTGTTTGGCGAGGTTGACCACCAACAACGCCGTGAGATGCTCACGGGCATGTATTGCGCCCTGAACAATCATGTAGTTGCCGTTTTTCTTCCCTACGAAAATGTAGGGAATTTGCTGTCCCAATTCGCTGTTGCCGATGTTGCCCGTTTCCACACCGTTTCGGCAAAAAAGTTGCATTTCGTAAAGCAAGTCGCTGTACCTGAACAAAAAAAAGCCCCCGTTGCTACTACTTTATGTCGCAAAAAGTCAAATTGTTACAATCCAATTGCTCGAGTGAACAAAATTTTTGTCGTCGCCAAAAGCAAACCGAAACAAATTGCCACACGACTCTTGCAATCTGTTTTTGCAAAGACTTGAAAAATGTCGCCGCAATGCTTTTTAATACAACAGACACGGCACCGCAGGAATGAGAAACCACCTTGCGGAATTTTCCAAAACCTGCTTTTTCAAAAATTACTTGCGCCAAAATGCACTAGCCGTAAAAAGCAAAAGCAAAAAATGTACAAAGCAAAAACGCAGACTTCAAAGGAAACAATAGGACTGCTCCCTTTTAGCACAAATTTTATGTACGCAACGCCGTGTTTGCAAAAGCAAGCATTTAACGGCTGTGAAAATCAACGGCAAAATACCGCAACTGTATTTAACAATGCAAAAATTGCATGACAAAATTGCCGTCAAGGTACAAAAATAACGCATACGGTACAAAAAAATTGTGCAAAGCGAAAGTCCGATATATAAAAATAAAGCACAAAAATGCGTATATTTTTTCACACAAATTTTATGTACGCAACGCCGTGTTTGCAAAAGCAAGCATTTAACGGCTGTGAAAATCAACGGCAAAACCACCGCAACCGTGTTTAACAAAGTGAAAATACAAAACAAAATTGCCGTCAAGGTACAAAAATAACGCATACGGTACAAAAAATTGTGCAAAGCAAAAACAAAAAGCAGGAGTAAATTGAGCAAACAAATTCCGACGCCGTCAACGAAAAAGACATTGTTTTACAAACCGTACCGCAAAAACCTGCAAAACGGCAAAATTGTTTTAACGATTGTAAACCATCTTTCCGAAACATTGTTTGCGCCATTTTCTTTACGCAATTTTGCAAAAACATGCTACGCCTGCAAAAATTTGACACTGCTGGTACGCCTTTTGCGTAAAATGTAACGTTTTTGCAACGGGAAATTTCTTGAAAAACAAACGAAAATGCGACAAAAATTGCCACTACCGACTTTTTGAGACATTTTTTTGAGCAAATTGCACAATTAAAGTCAATATCTCTTGCATTACAAAATATTTTGTGTTAAAATACGCATACCACACAAATCATTACACAACATAACGATATACTTGAGGCATTTTGTATCTCTTTTTTTTCCCGTTATGTTGGAATTTGTGTGGTAGCAAATCGGAGATACTTGTGCATTGCGTGTCTTCGGTTTCGAGGCACGCTTTTTTAATGTCCTGTTGTAAAAAAATACAATGCGGAATAGAATAGTGCGTGCGTGTTGTGATTTTCACCTCGGGGGAATAGCCAATGGCAAACGCAAACAAAAAGAATATTGTCGCGATAGTGATAATGACGGTGTTGTCGGTGTTGCTTGTTCCCCTGCTGGCAATAAACATAACGCTTATCATCAAGGGAAGCACCAATCCAGATGTGCCTCCTTCCGTGTTCGGCATTGCACCGCTTGCGGTAACCAGCGGTTCCATGAGCGGAAACAATACCGACAGTTTCGACAAAAACGCTCTCATTTTCGTTTCCGTGCTGGATGAACAAAGCAAACAGCAACTTGCGGTAGGCGACGTGGTAACGTTTCGTTCGTCCGACGTGTTTGTTACGCACCGCATAGTTTCGGTGAACACCGACGCAAGCGGCAAAATCCTTTCCGTAGTTACCAAAGGCGACGCCAACAACACCACCGACGGAGCAATTCCGCTTGAAAACGTGTTGGGAAAATGCGTAGCAAGCGTGGGCGGTCTTGGCGGATTTGCAATGTTTTTGCAAACGCCGTTGGGAATATTCATTTTTGTGGGGATTCCCGTCATTGCGGTTATCGTGTACGACATAGTTTCCAATGCAGCCAAGAAAAAGCCCTCTGCCGAAAAGTCGACGGAAGAGCAATTGAAGGAAAAGGAAGAGGAAATAAGGCGTCTGCGTGCAATGGTCAACGAAAGTCGGCAACAAAACGCCTCTTTCGATCAGACACAACAAACGTCGTCTTCGGCACAAACACAGCAAGAAATTGCACAAGAAAACCCGTCGGACGGGGACTCTTTCCAAAATCAGCAAAGAAAAAACAGATAATAAGGGACGGACAATTCCTCTTGCAGGCAGTTTTTTCGAGGGACATTCCCTTGCAACAACCGTTGCACAAAGTCCAACAAGCAGTATCAGAGTGGGTGAACGCATCGCCCACTGTTTTTTTACATATTTTAGGACAATTTTATAGCTAAGATTAGGTTTTGCTACCACACACGAAACCTTTTCATAAATATTTCAACATAACGGGAGGAAAATTATGACACAAAAAAGAAAACTTGTTTCCAAGTTGTTTGTCGCCGTTGTGGTGCTGACGCTTGTGAGTTGCTGCTTTTTGGCAAGCACCTTCGCACGCTACACCAGCGGCGGTGACGGAACAGGCACCGTAGAAGTTGCCACTTGGGCAATTTCGGGACCCGGTGCAGGCGGAATCAGCGCTACCTTCAATCAACTGTCCCCTTCGAAGGACGCATACGTCGACACCCCTCGCACACATTCCACGGCACCCGTGCTTGTGGCGACAATCAAAAACACCGGCGACGTGGACGCTCTTGTAACGTTGGCGACGGGCGCATCCACCATTACCGCACCTGAAGGAGGCTGGGGAATCTACTCTGAAAGCGAAATCGAAGGATTGTTCACCATCAAACTGTACACAAGCACCACCGACGGCGCAGCAGATTCTGTTGGCGATCTTACCGCTTTCACCGCTGCAATCAACGTGCCTAAAACAAACGGCACTCTCTACGTTTACGCAGTGGTAACGTGGTCTTCCGACGTAGGAAAAACAGATCCCGATCCCGATGGTACCTATGCCGATGCACGTGACACGTGGGTAGGCGAAAACGTAACAGGCGTTTCCTTTGACATTTCCTACACTGCTGTTCAAAACAGCGAAGCTCCCAACGCCTGACATTTTTCGGGAACAAAAAGCCCTGCTCGCCGTGTCGCACGACTTTGTTGTGTGGCACAGCGACACGGCGGGCGCTTTTTCCCGTTGACAAACGTTTTCAAGCGCAAAACGTTTCAAAAACATTTAATAGCATCAAAACAAAAACTTGACGGCTTGGCGTAACTTTTCGGTACGCACAGCCACAATCACAAAGGCATTTTGTCGCCTTTTTACAGATACGACATTTTAACGGTTGTAAACATTCAAATTCAAAACAAGCCACGCTTTGAAAACAATCAAAGCAAAATTTGCGCACAAAGCGCGTACATTAAAAGGAAAATTACGCTTTTACACAAAACGAAAAAATAGTTACCACACACAGTTTCCACACACGGAAACATTCCGACAAAAAGGGAAATAACAGTGAAAAAGAAAAAAGTAGTAATAATTACAAGGCGAAAACCCACTTCGCAGCAGACGTCGAAACCTTTGCCCAAGCCGAAAACTTTGTCGGCGGAGGCGGAGGCTGTCCTTGTGCCCGAAACACAGCAAGGCGTTTTTGTTGAAGGGCAAACGGTTGAAGAAACGGGGAACGTTTCGCAAAGCATTGCCGTCGACAAAACGTCCGAGGGCGTTTTGCCGAAGCAAGAGGGCAACAACGAAATTGACGCAAAGGGCAGTGCCGCTACCGACGCCGAAACAGCCGTTGAGGAAACGAAGCGGACACAAGACGCCACCGACGCTGATACGCACAACGCAGTAGAGCAGGTTTCGCAACCCGCAGAAGAGGCAGTTTCCTCGGATACACTTGAAGAGGCTTCCGCCGACACGACGGAAGAGGCAAGAGATGCCCTGCAAAATGCCCCTCAAACGCAAAGCGTTGCGTCGGAGTCTGAAACGGCAGACGAAACAAAGGCACAGGCATTACAAGAGGAATCCGCAGTTTCACAAACGCCGTCAGCAACGGAAAAAGGCAACACGTCGACTGTTGAAGAGGCAACGCCTGCCACCACCGCCGCAGTTGCACAAAAGACGGCGGGCGAGGGTACTTTGCCAAATGCGCTCAACGGCACAAGCAGGGGCTTTTCGGAAAAAATGGCGGAGGCGGGATACATAACGGGCAGACGCTACGACGCAGTGAAGAACGCCTTTCTTTCCTACGTTACCGCCACAAAAAAACCACGTGCGGTAGCAAGTCGCATCAACCGAAGCGGGGAAACATTCGGCGTAGGCAAAAAAATTCTCGGCAGACTGCGTATCGTGGGCGGTTACCTGCGGTTGTTTTTGCCCTTGGACCCCAAACAGTTCAACGCCGACAAGTACCATCACAGGGACATGTCGGAAGTGGCAAGATACGCAAAGTATCCGCTGATGATAAAACTGTCTTCCGACAGGCAAACCAAGTACGCCGAAGAACTGATAGACGCTGTGATGAGTCAAAACGGACTTGTCAAAAACCCCGACTACCGTGAAAAGGACCAGGCGGACATTTTCAAAAAAAGCCGCACCAAAAAGGTTGCCGCATCCGTTGCACCGTCGCAACAAGAAGTTGCCGTTGTTGCGTTGCCCGACGAGAAACCTTCCAAAGACGTCAACTTCGACAACAGCGAAAACGTGAAACTTCCACGCAACGCCTACGTTGTGGACAAATCGGGCTACCGTGTGGGAAAGGTGCGCAAAAGCGTCTGGAAGGACAACGACGACAACTTTGTGGGAAAATTTGTCAAACAGGGCAAGGCGGTGTTTGTTTCCGACAGTGAAAGACACTTTGCCTACCTTGACAAACAAAACAACGTTCTTTCCATGCAAAACGCCTACGTGGCGACGCTTAAACGCCGTCCGTCGCTTGCCCTGTGGGCAATACTGCTGGCGTTGCTGTTTTTGATGACGTCGGTACTGTGCGTGTTTGTCATTGTCAAATCCGTTTCCGACTACGTGCCCACGTTGTTTATTGCTTCCAAGGACGGCACAAGTTGGCAGGAAACGGAAAACTTGCCCATCTTTTACCAAAAGCAATTCGGCGACACGACGGTAGTTCCCGGCGCAACGGGAAAGTATCAGTTTGTGTTTCAAAACAAAAATGCCGACGCTTTGGAATTTTCCCTTACTTTCAGCGAAACAAATCAGTACGGCATCAATATGCTGTACCGACTGAAAAGGGACGGGGCGTACATTTCCGATGAAAACAACTTTGTAACGGCGGAACAACTTTCTCAACAAACCCTTTCCATAGATGCCAACTCTTCCACCACCTTCGAGTTGGAATGGCAGTGGCAACACAACGATGCGACAGATACCGTTGCAGGCGAAAACAGCGCAACCTATTCCCTTCACATAGCCTTTACCGCATGGGTGAAAAGATGAAGGCTACAAAAGTAATTGCAAAAACAGTGCGCATTGCAGCCGTTGTGCTGTTGGCGTTGCTGCTTGTCTACAACGTGTACATTGCGGTGCAGAGGCTGGTTTTCAAAAACGCCATGCCAACCGTCTTCGGCATAGGCTGCGCCACAGTAGTTACGGGAAGCATGTCTCCCGCCATCGAAGAGGGAGATTTCATAATTACCAAAAAACAAAATTCCTACAAGGAAAACGACATTGTTACCTTTTTGGAAGAGGAAAGCAACGTTTACATTACTCACCGAATAATTTTTGCCGACGGCAACACCTACGCCACAAAGGGGGACGCCAACAATACGGCGGACGGACTGAACGTTACCAACGACAACATTGTGGGCAAGGTGGTGTTTGTGTGGCATGGATTCGGAAAGGTTGTTTCCTTTCTGCAAAGCCCTGCGGGGATATTTTGCCTGATTGCGGCGTGCGCCGCAATTTGGATTGCAACGGATTTTTTCAGCAAACGGTCAGACAAAGATGAAACAAACGACAAAAAAAATACCAATAGTTAGATACCTGTGTTACCTGCTGGCAATAAGTCTGCTGTTCAGCGGTATTTCCTTTGCAAGGTTTTCCGGTTTCAACAGCGGCGACGTTACATCGCCGTTGAGCCGTTTTGCCTGCTCGTTTGAAATATCCGACATGTCGGCTGCGACATTTTCCAATGTGGACTACTGGCTGACAATAGACGGAGAGCAAACGGCAATGAACACGGCACGTTCCCTTCGTTTCACCGTGAGAAACAACACACGGTTTGAAAACGGACAGGTGGACAGAATAAGCGATGTTGACCTTCAAAGCACGCTGAGGTTGTACGCACCGGCGGAATTTGCCTCCAATCTTGCTTTGCAGATTGTGGAAATAGACAAAAACGGTTTTTACTCCGTCAGTTCGCCTCAATACGTGCTGAGCGAATTTATCTACAACGACGACGGAACATTTGCCACCTCGGACAGAAACGTGGACACGGCGTCCTTCACCGACTACGACGCACGCACCGACGGCGTGCCTTTTGACGAAGTGCTTGCCGTGCAGGGAGGATTTACGGGAACGGCGCAAAACCACAACGGCAAAATTACCGCCTACTGCTCGCAGACGGGCAACAAACTTACAATATCTTCTCAAATGCGTCTTACGCAGTACAGCGTGGGATTTTTGAGGGGAAAATACATTGAAGGCACAGAGGTTGCGGAAAGTTCGGCACCGCTTCTGTACCTTGACTGTCAGGCGGAAATTCCCTACTACACGGTGGATTTGCAACTTTCCGACATGTTGCTCGACGCCGACGGCAGCGCAACGGAAAAACAGTTTGTACTGTTTCTGACGGTGGTGAAAGCCACAAACAACAGCGAATTCAGCATGCAATGGTCGGACGCTTTGGAAAAGGTGTTTGAAGACCCTGCACCAAATTCTCAACCAAAGACGCTGTACGAAAACGGACCGCAGATTTTGGGATACCACTTCGACAAACAAATGCCGCTGCACGTTTTCAGCGACGGTCAGTGGACGGCAACGGGACAAAACACCACCGTGCGGTTGCAAAAAACTTTCGACTACCAAAACGGTGGCAGCAAAATAACTTTCAGCCACGTTGCGCCTCTTCTGGAAGGGGCGACAGCCGTCGCTCACCCGCTGACCAACTTTTTTGACGCCGACTCGACGCCGTCGGAAGACACTTTGTTTGAAAACATCACCAACGTTCACGGATTGTTTGCCCAATGTTCCTCGGGACTGATGACAAACCATGTCAGCATGGCGGATTTCCCCGACAATCCCCACTACGACTCATACGCAAATCAAATTGATGACGTTGCCGACTTCAACATGGGGCAGGCGTTGAGTAAAGCCTATCCCACGCAGATAAACGTACTGTTTATTCAAGCCGACGAGCAGGGAGGCTGATTATGTCAAAGAGAATACAAAACATATTGCTGTGCGTGTTTTTGAGTTTGCTTATAGTAACGCTGCTCAGTTTTTCCTTTTCCTACGGCAGATTCTTTTCCGAACAGGAAACAACGGGCGGAAACTACGGCAGCGATTTGGAATACATTGTTTCCAACCAGATTGAAGTGGGAAACATGGAAGAATTTATCAGCGCAATTCAAAACGGCTACACCAACATTAAAATTTCCGACGACGCAAGCGAATCGATAGTTATCACCACAGGCGTTACCGACGTCGGCTCCGATTTGATAATAAACCTCAACGGACACCAACTTGTACGCAACAGCCGTGAACCCATGCTCAACATTCAGCAGGGCGTTCACCTTACGATAATAGACTCTTCCCCCGATAAAAGCGGAAGTTTCTACAACCCCGTTGGAAGCGTGCTGCAAATTGACGGCGGTACTCTCACCGTTTCGGGAGGAACCTTTGAAAGCGGTCCACGCACGCAGGAGTACCTTGCAAACGGCACAACGGAAAGGGGTGGAACCATTCATTCGACAATGACTCTTCCCGTGCAGGTGAAAGAGGGGGGAACCTATTCCGAAAGAGACGAAATTTTGCCCGTTATTCTGCCAAGGGTAACGCTTTCTTCCGTTACCGATTCCCAAGGCAAACCCAAACACCTGATAAACGGCAACGTCTATCTCGATGCACGTTACAACGACTTTTTGCCGTCAGACACATTTTTGTGTTTCACGGTGAAAGACCCGTCGGCAACAAGCGAAGTTACCAACGTTGAAGGCAGCGCCGACTTTGTGTATTCCTACTACATCAAAAGAGTGGCGGAGGGCAACTCCTTCCGTTACGACTACACCACCGAAAGCACAGGGGAAAACGTCTACAAAGCCACCGTGTACGGCTACAACAATGTAGTAGCCACGGCGCAGGATACCGCTTCCAACTTTGCGGCGGTGCGCATGATGTCGGGCAATCTGTACCTGCGTGGCGGTGCGTACCATTCCTACTTCGGCGTTGACACCGCCTACTGCGTTTCCGCTTCGGGCGGATATATGTCGGTGGAAAGGGGCGACTTCACGGCAATGGAAGAGGGAGTGTGCATTTCCTGTTCCTACTCGCAACCGATGGAAAGCGAATTTCTGAACGTTTCAGGGGGAAACTTCTACTCCGAAGTGGGGGACACCATTCACGTTTCGGGCGGAAAAATGACGGTGTTCGGAGGCAACTTCCAAAAGAACGCAAGCAAATCCACACAGACGGCGGAACTTTCCAACAATGCAATTATCGGCATAAGCGGAGAAAATTCCACCCTTGAAATTGACGGCGTAACGGCAACGATAAACTTCAACGTTGTCGGTTCGGGCATTGCGGGCATACGTTCGCAGGCAACGGGGCAATCCACCCTTTCCATCAACAACGCCACCCTTTCCTTTGCAAATTCTTCGTCCGGCACTGCTTTTGCCAACAACAGGGGAATCTACCTGGAAGGGGGAACGGTAACTGCCACCGACTGCACCTTTGACATGCAAACGGACGACAGTTTCGGTATTCGCTGTGTAGACAAAGGCAGCGTAAACACGGCAAACGTTACCGTGAACGGATGCGTGTTCAAAATGTCGGGACTGCGTGCGAGAGGCGTTTCGGCGTCATTCGGACAGATAAACCTCAACGGAAGCGACAAAAACAACTATTCGCTGTTTTACATCGAACACATTTCCGATTGCTACGGAGTGTACACCACCGCTTTGAACGACGTGGAGCGTGATTTGGACATTTTTGTCAACAAGGCGCAGTTTTTCATGGGACAAAGCACCGACCTTGCCAATTCCGAAGGAATAAACAATTCCTTCAACGGTGCGGGGGTGTATTCCGGCAACGGTAAAGCAACGGTTCACCTGGGCGACGGACTGTTTATTTGCGGCGGCGACGGCGTTTCCGGCGTTTATGCCGAAAAGGGAAGCGTCGTCAGCACTTCCGACAACTCGGTGAAAACGGTGCTGATAACAGGCGCAGTGTACAACGACTACCAAAGCGGAATTTCCCACTTCCCTAGGGGAGGCAACGAGTACGACGTCAGCATTTTTGAAAACAACGACCATCCCCTAAACGTAACGCAAATAAACGCCGAACAGGCGCACGGAATCTACGTTACCGCCGGCACGGTGTCGCTGGGCAGCGTGTTTGTGGCGGTGTACGGACAAAATTCTTCCGGTATTGTTTCCTACGGCGGAGACATCACCGTAAACGGCAGAATGGACATTGCCGTCGTTACCAAAGACAACACCCACCAGCCAAACGTTTTGAGAAGCACGGCGTTGGGCTCGGAAGGAGGTTCGCTTACCTTCAACGGCGACGCTTACATAGTAACGGACAGCCTTGGCATTTACGCATCCGACGGCAACGTTACGGCAAAGGGTAACCTGAGCGTTACGTCGTCAAGAGGAACGTCGGTGTACGTGGACGGCGGTAGCCTTACCCTTGGCGAAACGGGCAAGACGCAACAGACGGACATTGTTTGCGAAATTGACCCCGATTGCTCGTGGAGAGACGGCGAAGGCTACTCCGACGCTGTACTTGTGTTGGGAGGCTCGCTTTTCAGTTACGGCACCCTCAACATCACCCACACGGGATTGCCCAACGACAGGCAAGAGGACAAGTACGACGCCGATACGCTGTACCGTGAATTTGTAATAAAGAGTTTCGCCGTAAGGGTTCAGTCTTCCGCAACCGATTCTTCCATGACGTGCAATGTGGAAATTTTGCGTGGCGAAATAGTAAGCAACGTGGGTGGCGGCGTGTACGTAAACACCGACGGTTCGGGAACTTCGGCAGATTCGGTAGTTCTTGGCGAAAGCGGCAGCAATAATCTGACTGTAACGACAAAAGGCGCCTCCACCTATTGGGAAAGACCCATAGCAATCCCCGGCGCAGCAAGCAACTGGACGTATCAGCAAAACAAAGAGGGTGGCCCCGCCGTGGAAGTCAGAGGCGGTTCCCTCACCATAAACGGCGGACAATACACCTCCGCACAGGGCGAAGGCGTGGTTGTCAAAAGCGGCGTAGTCAATATTCACGACGGCACCTTTGTGGGACAGGATTCCTACAAGTCGGACGGAGGCGACGTTGCAGGCCCTGCCGCTTCGTACGCATTCAAAGTGTTTGGCGGACAGGCTACCGTCTACGGCGGTACATTCGGTTCCCCCTCCGCTTTCGGAAGCGGCGCATTTGTAATGGGAACGGCGGACGTCGTTGCCACGGCACGCATTTACGGCGGAACGTTCAAGGTGAGCGGTCAGGCGGGATTCAGCGTTTGCGAATATGCCGATTTGCTTTTCGACCCCACTTCAAGTGCGATACTCGTTTCGGGAAACGCCTGCGGCATTGCCGTGGAAAACCGAAACGCCCCCACTTCGATAGTAATCAACGGCGGTACCTTTGAAAGCACCGGAAAAAACGGCTCCTACGACGGCGTGTGGTTCAGCAATACGCAAGCCACAATGACG
>ULNH01051151.1_pt1 | contig 11694 bp, 11 predicted proteins | sample 1951871 | NCBI WGS metagenome assembly ULNH01 (sample SAMEA4835572, study PRJEB28245) | human gut metagenome | biome: gut microbiome; material: fecal sample | place: Denmark | collected 2008 | reverse complement strand
GGTTATAAAGATATTTTTAGAGTAAAAAAGGAGAAAAGCAATGATTAATCTACAAAAGTCAAATTTTTTAAAGAAAATAAATTTTCAAAATATTTTTATTATATATATATTACTTCAGCCAATAATTGATATCATAACTTCTTTGTGTGTTAGAAACATATCAGAAACTCTTTCTTTAGGAATTGTTGTTAGAGTATTTTTTATGTTATTTGTAATGATTTATTCAATTATAAAAGTACCTAAAAAAAGCAAAACAAAACTTATAATTTATTATGCTTGTATAGCATTATATGCCATAGCCTACCTTGTAAATTCATACTTAAAACATAATTTTTCTATGATTTTTACACAAATAAAAGGAATTGTAAAAGTATTTTATTTTCCTATAATATTGATTAGTTTATATGAAATAAACAAAGAAAAGAATTTTATTTCTTTAGAAAAATACTTGAACATTTCTTTAATTATATATATTGCTACAATTATTATATGTAGGATTTTTTCTATTGGTTATCCAACATATCCTAATAATGATAAATTTGGTAGTATTGGTTTGTTTTATGCAGGTAATGAAACTAGTGCTATTCTTGCAGTGTTAGCACCTGTATGTTTTTGGAAACTTACAAATCAAAGATTTAATATTCTTAATATTATAGTTTGTATTGCAACAGTCTTTGCAATGTTTGAAATTGGAACTAAAGTTTCTGCGTTATCAATACTTGCATTGTTAGCTTTATCTTTTGTATTATGTGGAATAAAAATGTTTACGCAAGAAAGGAAAAATATTTATAAACAGTTTATTGCAATCTCATTAATGATTATACTTTCTTTTTCATTCATTGCCTACACTCCAGCAGGTAAAAACACAGGTATTGGTATAACTTTTGGAAATGTTAATGGTGGCTCATCAACCACTCTCTCAAAACCATCAGAACCAACGTCGGAAGAAGCCCAAACCGAACTTTTAAGTGGAAGAAATAAATATTTAAAAAATACATTCAAAAAATATAGTGAGAGCTCTCTTCTTACTAAACTTACTGGAATTGGTTACGTTTCATATTCGGCAGAAAAAGGAATGCATGAAAGTAAATTAGTTGAAATTGATTATTTTGATATATTTTTCTGTCATGGTATTTTAGGAACATTAATATACATTATTCCATTAATACTTATTGCTATAAGTTTATTTAAAAAATTGTTTAGCAATTTTGTTGTTAATATTAAAAATAATTATACAATTTTCGAATTGTATGGGATATTAATAGGATGCGGTATAGCTCTTCTTGCTGGACATGTTTTTACAGCTCCTGCTGTAAGTATTTTCTTGGCAATTAATATTCTAGAATTATTTAATACTTTAAAATCAAAAGAGGATTTAATAAATGAATAAAAAAATAGTTATACTTGCTTTACATTTAGGAACTGGTGGAGCTGAAAAAGTCATTTCAAATTTAGCAAATTTATTGTCTGAAAATAATGATGTTGAAATTATTTCAACATATAAATTAAGAAATTCACCAGCTTTTTATATAAGCAATAAAGTCACAATAAATTATTTAACTACAAATTTAGAACCAAATAAACAAGAAATAAAAAATGCACTTAAGAATTTTAATTTAATAAGATTAGTTTTTGAAGCTTTTAAAAGTTTTAAAATTTTAATATTAAGAAAAAAACTTATGGTTAATGCTATTAAAGACTTAGATTGTGATATTGTAATATCTACTAGAATTCTCCACAACAACTGGGTTAGTAGGTATGCCAGAAAAGATATCATAAAAATAGCCCAAGAACACAATCATCACAATAACAATCAAAAGTATATTAAAAAGTTAATCAAATCTTTAAAAAGCTTTGATTATTTTATGCCAGTCTCAAGAGAGTTGTGCGATTTTTATAATAAAAGGATTAGTACTACTAAGGTTGTGTATATTCCTAACTTTATAGATAATGTTTCTAGTAAAACATGTAATTTATCAAGTAAGCAACTAATTTCCGTTGGAAGGCTAGATCCAATAAAAGGTTTTGATGATTTAATTGATCTTTTTAACTTGTTTTATCAAAAGCATCCCGATTGGAACTTGCATATTGTTGGAGATGGTTCAGAAAAAGAAATATTACAAACTAAAATAAATAAATTAGGCTTGTCAAAAAAGATAACTTTATGTGGAACTAAGTACTCCGAAGAATTAGAGAATGAATATTTGAATTCATCTATCTATATAATGACTTCGCATTCTGAATCTTTTGGGTTAGTATTATTAGAAGCAGCAAATTATGGATTGCCACTAATAGCTTTTGACAGTGCTCAAGGTGCTAATGAAATAATAGAAAATAATAAAAATGGTTTTCTAATTAAGGATAGAAATGCCGAAGAAATGATTGCTAAAATAGACGAATTACTAAATGATTCTTCTAAAATGCAATATTTTTCAAAAAATTCTAAAAATACTGCATTAAAATTCTCGAAAGAGGCAATATCAAAGGAATGGAATAAATTTTTAAATAATATATAGGAGAAATAAATTGTATAAAATTAGTGTTATAATTCCCGTTTTTAATAGTAGTTTATGTTTAGATCATTGTTTATCCACCGTAATTAATCAGACATTAGAAGATATTGAAATAATATTAATAGATGACGGTTCTACAGATGATTCTTTAAATATTATTAAAAACTATGCAAAAAAATATAATAATATAAAATATACAAGTAAAAAAAATGAAGGACAAGCCATAGCTAGGAACATAGGAATTCAAATGGCCTCAGGTGAGTTTATAACTTTTATTGATAGTGATGACTATGTTGAACTTAATATGTTAGAAGAACTTTATAATATAGCAAAACTTGAGAAATCTGACATTGTTGTATGCGACTATGTTGAAGAATATAACAATAAAAATATAGAAAAAAAGTCTCTATATATTGAAGCAGATAATATAAAAAGAAGCTATGTACTATGCGTTGCAGGGCCTTGTTCAAAAATAATAAATTCAGATATCTTTAAGAAAAATGATATAAAATTTTTAGAAGGAAATATATATGAAGATTTAGCTGTTATTCCTGCACTTGCTTTATATTCAAATAAAATATCGTATTGCAATGAAATTTTATATCACTACGTAATCAGGCAAAATTCTACAATGAATCAAACTAAATATAGCAAAAAATTAGAATCTATTTTTAATGTAATGGATACTTTGTATAGTAGTTTTAAAGGAAAAGGGTATGACAATGAATTAGAATTTTTATATATAAATCATTTGTTATATGCTGGGTGTGGCAGATTTTTGAAATACAAAGGCACTAATAATATGATATTAAAAATAATTGATACTATGAATTCTAAATTCCCTAATTGGATGGAAAATAAATATTTTCAAATGCAAAGCAAAATATATCAATTAACCTGTAAGATTTTTGTAAGTAATAATAAACTTTTAATTACTTTCTACAAACTGTTAAAAAGATTAAAAAATACATAGGAGATTTTCAATGAGAACTAAACGTGCAATAATTAATTTTATAACAGATGCGCTACCTCAAGTTATAATTTTGTTACTTGGAATAGTAAAGATTAAACTTTTTATAAATATCTTAGGTGAAGCAAAACTTGGTTTATACCAATTATATAACCAAATCGTTTCATACTTAGTATTGGTTGAAGGTGGTATTGGTAGTGCTTTGTTATATCAATTATACAAACCAGTAAAAGAAAAGAATAATAACCAGATAAATTCCATAATGTCCGCAGCTAGACCCATTTTTAATGCAATTGGAGCTATAATATTATTTATTGGATTAGTACTTTCGTTTTTTGTAACATTTTTTGTAAAAGATTCTGGAGGACTTTCAAGTACATATATTCAAATTACTTTTATACTTTACTTAATAAGTCAAGCTATATACTACTTTAGTATACCTCAAAGAAGTCTTTTTGATGCAGAGCAAAAAAAATATATCCCAAATTTAATATTTCAAATAATAGCAGTAGTTAAAGCAATTCTTGAAATTGTTATAATTTGTTTGCACTTAGATTTAATAGAACTATTAATAAGTCTAATTATTTGTAGTTTAGTTGCAAATCTTTTGATTATAATATTATGTAAAAAGCAACATCCTGACTTGGACATGAAAACCAAAGGCGATTTTAGCATGTTGAAGAATGTTAAACATTTATTTGTCAATACGTTAGGAACAGTACTCACGAACAACATAGATATAATAATAATATCTAAATTCATAGGACTAAGCCATGTAGTAGTTTATTCTACATATAATTATTTTGTTGAGGCATTAAAACAATTTATAGACAAAATTTCTGGTGCAACATTGTCTGGAATTGGTGATCTTCTCTTAGAAGATAAAGAGCATTCTATAAAAATATTTAATGAATTTAATGGATTAATGTTCTTTTTAGCAACAGTTATTTGTATACCTTTCTATTTTGTAATAAATCAATTTATTAATTTATGGTACCAAAATAAAGTTGAAACTTCTGCAATGTTTGCGATATTATTTACAATAATTCTATTCTATCAAATAATAAGAACACCCTTGAAGGTATTCACTTTATCTTCTGGAAAGTTTAAAGAAATAAAATTATTTGTAATATTAGAAATAATAATTAATTTATCATTATCTTTAATATTAGTAAAGCCTTTAGGAATTTCTGGTGTACTAATAGGTACTGTAATTTCACTTTTAATAGCAGATTTTATGACAAAACCTTTTGTTATTTTTAATAAGATATTAGAAAGCAAACCATATAAATATTATTTATTTTGCTTTATAAATTTTGCTTTTGCAATAACAGAAATACTATGGATACATTCAGCTTTTAAAACAGTATATTCAAGTGTTATAGAATGTTTAATTTATGGATGCATAATTGGATTATTGAACTTAGTTATTTCATTTGTATTTTTCTATTTAACAAAGCAATTGACTTTTTTAAAAAGATTAAGAAAAGAGGATTAAGATGAAAAAGATAACCGTTTTAACACCAACATATAACGATTCTAAAAGCATAACAGAGACATTAACTTCTCTAAGTAGTCAAACATATACAAATTGGGAGTCCATTATTATAGATGATGGTTCTACTGATAATACTAAAAGCATAATTGAAAATTTTAAAAAAGAAAATAATCTTGAAAATAAAATAAAATACATATATCAAGAAAATAAAGATCAGTTAAATGCAATTTTAAATGGATTAAATTATATTACCGGTGACTATATTTTTGTGTTGCATTCTGATGATCTGTTGCCTTCTACTGACTTTTTTGAAAAGATTATTCCTCTAATTGAATCATCAAATTATGATGCCATAATTGGCGATTTGCAAATAATAAATGATTCTTCTAGAGTAGTCAATTGTTGGAAAGCGCTGAAGTATAGAAATTCGAAATGTGTTCCTGCAATATTATTATTAAATGGCGGTGCTAACATATATGGGGATGTAGCTTTATGGAAAAAAGAAATTTATATAAATCATGTCAAAAATAATTATTTGTCTTGGAATACTCCTTTTTGGATTGATTTGCAAGATAATCCTAAAATATTAAATGTTAAAACTGTTAAAATTCCTATTTTAAAATATAGAATTCATGAATCAAATTATATAAATAATAATATTGGTAAATTTAATGTTTTAAATGGAGAATTAAGAACACTAAGTATTTTATTAAACTATTATACAATTCCTCTATATCATTTCCAAAAACTTATTTGGAGCTTAACTAGAGTAAAAGGTATTAGAAAGCTACATTTAGGAAATTATTTTATTCCTTTTTACTTAAATAAACCAACAAAAAATAGATATAAAATAATAGAAAATAAAGTCAAATCATTTTATGGAGCTGATTATTCAGAAAATATATTCTTGAAATCAATTGTATCTTTTTATAAAAATCCTTCTAACAGGATAATAAATTTAAGTAATTTAAAAAATGAAGAAATATATTTAGGAAAAGATATTCGAGCTTTTACTAATAAATTATTTAATAATCAATTATCTTCTTGTTATTATGATTTATTTAAAGAAATGCAGAAAGGATTTAATTGTATAGAAGTAGATAATGACGATGAAAAAGTTTTAGCAATTAATTTGGCGAAATTTCTGTGCATATATCCATATGTAAAAATAACTGTAAAAAAATAGGAGGTTATATTTTGGCTATACCTAAAATTATTCACTATGTTTGGATGGGTGGGAAAGAAAAACCGCCCAAAATAAAAAAATGTATAAAAACATGGAAGAAACATTTAAAGGATTACGAATTTATTGAATGGAATGAAAAAAACTTTGATATAAATAGTAATTCTTTTGTAAAAAAAATGTATGAAAATAAAAAATGGGCTTTTGTTAGTGATTACGTAAGGGCATATGCTATATACAACTATGGTGGAATTTACCTTGACACAGATGTGTTTGTAATAGATAAACTAGACTCTTTATTAAATTCAAGAGCATTTGTTGGTTTTGAGGCTCCCGAATATCCTTTTACAGCTGTATTTGGAGCAGAAAAGGAACACCCTCTAATTAAAGATATGCTAGATTATTACACTAATTTAGAATTAGAAGGTAATTTTAAAGATAATAATACAATATCTGTTTCTAATTTACTAATTGAAAAATATGGCTGTAAAACCGGTAATATAGAGCAGGAATTGCCCGAAGGAATAAAAGTATATAAAGACGATGTTCTTTGTAATCCGTCTCGTAATTCTTTAACTGTACATGTTTTTTTAGGTAGTTGGTTAAATAATAATACTTTTAAAAATAGAATGAGGGAATTTTTAAGAATGAAATTAAATAATAAATTCTCTATAAAATTGTATTGCAACTATGTAAATTTAAAAAACGAATTAAAAAGATTTAGGGGTAAAAAATGAAAGAATATTTCAACAAATTATATAAAGGCTCAAAAAATGATTTTTATGACCTTGTAAAGAAAAATTTAATTTCAAATAAAAGGATGTTTGTTGTAACAGCTAATCCGGAAACATTAATGACAGCAGAAAACAATTCTAATTTTAGGAATACTTTACTAGACTCTAACACTACAATTATTGCTGATGGAATTGGCATAATTAAAGGTGCAAAGATGTTAGGCTATTCACTACCTGGTACAATTCCTGGTGTTGAATTATGTTCTGAATTATTTAAATATTGTAATGATCTCAACAAAAGTATTTTTCTGTTTGGTGCTACAAAAGAAATTATAAAAAAATTAGTAACCACTATACAACAAAAATATCCAAATGTAACTATTTCAGGCTACGAAAACGGATATGTATCAGATAGACAGGCTATATTTCAAAAAATAAAAGATTTAAAACCTGATGTTATTTTAGTTGCATTGGGAATTCCATATCAAGAGTTATTAATACATAATAATATAAACGATTTTGATAAAGGTATTTTTGTTGGGGTTGGAGGAAGTTTTGACGTTTTGAGTGGTGCCAAAAAAAGAGCCCCAAAAATATTTAGAAAATTCCATTTAGAATGGTTATATAGAATTATTAGAGAACCTAAAAGGTTTAAAAGGTTTTTTAATAGTAATGTAAAATATATTTTTAAAATAAAGAAGGAGATTAATTTATGAAAAAATTATTAATAATCCCTGCATACAATGAAGAAAAAAACATAGAAAATACTATTAAAAAACTTTTAGCATTAAATAATCCAGATATAGACTATATTATTATTAATGATGGTTCAACAGATAATACCTTAGCAATTTTAGATAATAATAATTTTAATTATTTAACTTTGCCTATAAATTTAGGTATAGGTGGAGCTGTCCAAACTGGTTATAAATATGCATTATATAACAATTATGATATTGCAATCCAATTTGATGGTGACGGCCAACATAATGTTGAATATATAAGCCAATTAATTCAACAAGTAGAAGCCGGTAATGATTTAGTTATAGGATCTAGATTTTTAGATAATCTTACTGGCTTTAAGTCTACTAAAACTAGAAGAATTGGAATAAAACTATTATCTAATCTTATAAAACTATGTACCGGAAAAAAGATAACAGATCCTACTAGCGGATTTAGAGCTTGTAATAGAAAAATAATAGAATTATTTTCAATGAACTATCCTTATGATTATCCTGAACCTGATACTATAGTAAAAGTTATAAAAAAAGGCTTTAATGTTAAAGAAATTCCTGTTATAATGAATGAACGAGAGCAAGGAAAATCTTCAATAAATATGTTAAAATCTGTTTATTATATGATTAAAGTAAGTTTATCTATTATTATATCAAGTTTTTCAAATAAGGAGTGAAAATAAATGCCTATCAATTTAAGAATTTTCTTAGTTTTAAGTGTTTTTTGTTTTATTTTATTTATATTATATGTTATAAAAAAACAGAAATTATTATTAAAATATTCCCTTCTTTGGCTAGCCTCGTCTTTCCTTATGTTAATTTGCATATTATTTCCATCTTTTTTAAACTTGCTATGCAAAATTTTAGAAATAGAATTAGTTTCTAATTTAGTTTTTTTAATTGGATTTCTAATTTTACTTGTGCTAACATTTGTCTTAACTATAATAGTTTCTGAACAAAAAAATAAAATTGTAGTACTTACTGAAGAAATAGCCATTATAAAAAAGGAATTAAAGGAGTTAAAAAATGATAAAGAAATTAATCAATAAATTTTTCACTTTTTTTAAATATATCTGTTCCTCTGCAGCTTGTTATATAATAGATTTATCTGTATTTTCCATCCTAAGTTATTTATTAAAAAATATACCTGGTGTAAAATACATATTAATTAGCACTGTTTGCGCAAGAATACTTTCATCTTTTATTAATTTTATTTTGAATAAAAATAAAGTTTTTGGCCAAGATAAGTCAGATAAAAATAACAATGTAAATTTAATGTTAAATTATTATTTACTAGTTATTGTACAAATGTTTATTTCTGCAATTAGTGCAGAAATAGTTTATAAATTAACAAATTATAACTTAGTATTAATAAAATTTATAGTAGATTGCGTTATCCTTGTAACAAATTATTTTATTCAAAAGAAATATATTTTTAATAATAAATTTATTAACTTTAAAAATTCATTCAAATCATTATTTGTTTTTATTAAGGAGAACAAGCTTATTTGTGTAATTCTATTTATATCTTTAGTTCTACATATTGCAGTATTATTCACACTAGGTGTTGACTATGGATTAAATAGTGATGATGCAAGTTATATTGCAAGTGGAATTTATTTTAAAAACAATTTAACTATTATAATGCATGGTACTCAATCTGCTCAAATAATGCCTGGAATGACTTACTTAATAGCATTAATTTCATATTTCGTCGGCGAAGGATTAGCATTAATAGTAACATTAAAAATATTATGGATGCTAATGGGATTATTATCTATATTAGGAGTTTATAAAATAGTACGTTTATTCAGTAATAAAATTTTCTCATCAATTTCTGCTGCATTCTTATTAGTAATTGACTTCATATGGATGGATAATACTATTTTAACTGAAACCCCTTTCATGTTTGGATTCATATTTTTAATATATTCATCACTAATGCTAGCAAGAACAAAAAAGCAGAAGTACTTTTATCAAGTAGTCGCATTTTATATGTTTAGCATATTATTTAAAGCAAACATTGCGCCATATCCAGTATTTTTAATTATATATCTTTTATTGAATAAATATGATTTAAAATTACTTGGAAAACAAATGTTAATAAGTGCTGCTATACTATCTGTTTTCTTCATCCCTTGGATAATAAGAAATTATGTTGTTTTTGATAAATTCATCCCTTTGACATATGGTAGTGGTGATCCATTATTATTAGGTACTTACCAAGGATATAATTATCCTGAAGATAATGAAGAAGAATATAAAAAATATGTAGATACTCATGCTAGTGATGAAATGAAATCATATATTAATGGTACAGCAACTGAAAAGCTTTATAAAACAAGATACTATGACTTGGAAAAAGAAAAGTTTATAGCTCAATACCGTATTAAAGAGTGGTGGAATAATGACAAAATTTCTATGCTAAAATCCTATCTAATTTATAAACCATATGTTAATATGTGTTGTACTTTTTACTGGGAAACTATATGGGGAATAACTAGTGAAATGATATTACTTATAAGGAAAATTGATATTATATTAACCATTATTTGTGGAATAGTAACTTTATTTAATAGAAAGTATTTCAAGGAATTATTATTTTTAGCTTTTAATTATATTTTCCAAATTGCCGTATACAGTTATACTTTTGCTTTTTCAAGATACGGACAAACTATACTATTTATACGATTTATAATTATTGGTATTGGACTACAAATAATATATAACTTTATCAAAAATAAAATAATTAAATTAAAAAACTATAAACTGGAAAAAGGAGTGTAATAAATGATTAAAGTACTGACAGTTTTTGGTACAAGACCAGAAGCCATAAAAATGGCTCCTCTTGTTAAAGAATTAAAATCAAGAGAAGAAATTGAATGCATTGTTTGTGTAACAGCACAACATAGACAAATGCTTGATCAAGTATTAGAAGTATTTGATATTAAACCAGATTATGATTTAAACATTATGCAGTCTGGTCAAACGTTAAGTGATATAACCAGTAGAGCTTTAAAAGGCTTAGAAGAAGTTATGAACAAGGAAAAACCCGATATTGTTTTAGTACATGGAGATACAACAACAACATTTGCTGGTGCTTTAGCTGCATATTATACACAAACAGATATTGGTCATGTTGAAGCAGGTCTTAGAACTTGGAATAAATATTCTCCATATCCAGAAGAAATGAATAGACAAATGGTTGGGGTTTTAGCAGATATGCATTTTGCGCCAACGGAAAACAGTAAAAACAGTCTATTAAAAGAAGGTAAGAAAGAAGAAAATATATTCGTTACAGGTAATACAGCAATTGATGCTCTTGCAACTACCGTAAAAAAAGACTATAATAATGAGATTTTTGATTGGTTAGGTAATGATAAATTAATACTTCTTACAGCCCATAGGAGAGAAAATTTAGGTGAACCTATGAGACATATGTTCAAAGCTATTAGAAGAATTGTAGATGAATTTGACGATGTTAAAGTAGTATATCCTGTTCACTTAAATCCAAAAGTAAGAGAAGTTGCAAATGAAATTTTCGGTGATGACGATAAAGTAAAATTAATTGAACCGTTAGAAGTAATAGATTTCCACAATTTCATCGCTAAATCTCATATTATTTTAACAGATAGTGGCGGAATTCAAGAAGAAGCTCCGTCTCTTGGAAAACCAGTATTAGTTTTAAGAGATACAACAGAAAGACCAGAAGGAATTACAGCTGGTACTTTAAAACTTGTTGGTACAAATGAAGCAACTATTTACAATGAAACTAAAAAATTATTAACAGATAACGAAGAATATAACAAAATGAGTAAAGCATCTAACCCATATGGAGATGGACATGCAAGTGAAAGAATTGTAGATGCTATAATAGAAAGATATAAAGGGAAAAAATAATGATAAAAAAAATAAAAGAATTATATATAAAATATAAAGAAATAATTAATTATTTAATTTTTGGAATATTAACAACTCTTGTTAATTTAATAACAAAATATATTTTATTATTTACAATACTTAATCCAACTAATGGATTTCAATTGCAAATTGCTATAATAA
>ULNH01007257.1_pt1 | contig 11744 bp, 10 predicted proteins | sample 1951871 | NCBI WGS metagenome assembly ULNH01 (sample SAMEA4835572, study PRJEB28245) | human gut metagenome | biome: gut microbiome; material: fecal sample | place: Denmark | collected 2008 | reverse complement strand
CCACTACCACCACCGCATTTTTCCGGTGTGCCATTTCCGCAATCTGACGGATGGGATACTCCCGTCCAAGCACATTGGAAAGCTGCGTGACCGCTACCAGTCTGGTCTTATCTGTTATGAGCTTTTCCACCTTTGAAAGATCCAGGCTTCCATCCATTTCACATTCCATAAACCGCAGACTGGCGCCGGTCTTTTTGGCTGCCATCTGCCATGGCAGAAGATTACTGTGATGCTCCATTACGGATACCAGGATCTCGTCACCCTGTTTCAGGTTGGAAAGTCCGTAGCTGTAAGCCACAAGGTTCAGGCTCTCTGTGGTATTTCTGGTAAAAATGATCTCTCTTGCCGACCCTGCCCCAAGCAGTCCGCATACCGCCTCCCTGGCGTCCTCATACTCCCTGGTAGCCTCTACGCTTAAAGGATATAACCCCCGCAGCGGGTTGGCATTATAATTTTCGTAGAATTTCCTTTCTGCCTCCAGAACGCTTACCGGCCTCTGGGCGGTAGCCGCATTATCCAGATAAGTGACCCTGCAGTTTGAAAACAGGGGAAAATCCTTTTTATAATCCTTCTGTTCCATTTTCCTCCTCCTCGTCTTCCTCTGCCAGCAGCTCACGGATCTGCCCTGCAAATTCAGGATCGCCGCAAAGTTCCATGATCCTTTTGATGGCAGCGTTTGAAAGGATCTTTTCCGCTTCCTCTCTTTTGATCCCTCTGCTTTCAAAATAAAACAATGTCTCATCATCCAGCTCTCCGATGGTCGCCCCATGGGAGCCTTCCACAGACTCCTCTGCACAGAGGATTAAAGGCACGGTCTTATTGACTGCTTCATCACTTAGCATCAGTACGGTTTCATTTTCACTTCCTACAGAGTCAGAAGTGCCCTTTTTAAAGTCGATGGTGCCACGGAAGGTCTTCTTTGCAGCATCCTTAAGGGCTCCTGCCGCCTTTATTTCACTTTCCGTATTTTTCCCATAGTGATCCGCCGTCATATTATAATCCAGAAGCTGGTTTCCTTTTCCCAGATAGGCTGCCTGAACCTTCAGGCTGCTGTGGTCTCCCAAAAGCTCCACACCATGATCACAGTAAATATCTCCTTCTCCTAACATCACCGTTACCAGTCTGATCTGGCTGTTTTCCCCACAGCTTCCGCTTACCCTGTGCAAAAGCTTCGTCCGGGTCAAAGGGGTCAGAAGCTGGTAAAGAGTGATATCCGCTCCTTCCAGGGCTTCCAGCAAAAGCTCTGCGCGCAGCGGCCTTGCAGCCCTGCAGACCTCATATATGGTTATGCTGCTGTTCTTTTCTGCCCGCACCGTCACTTTTTTGCTGCTGTAATCTCCCTGATCCGTTATGGTCAGGTGGAATTTTTTATCTTCTCCGCTTGCAGCAGCAATTCTTTCTTCCTTCTGCGCTGCTTCCTCACTGTCCCATTCCACACTGGCGTCATTTACCTGCAGCCGGTTCCAGGTCGGTACTGGCAGCCGGTTTATCCTTAAATTTTCCTTCATGCTCCCTTCCTCCCTTTCAGCCAATACTGCCTTTCATCTCAAGCTGGATCAAATTGTTCATTTCCACTGCATACTCCAATGGCAGTTCCTTGGACACATTATCTGCAAAGCCGCTGACGATCAGGGCCCTGGCCTCTTCCTCCGTCATCCCTCTGCTCATCAGGTAAAAGATGGCGTCCCCGCTGATGCTTCCAATCTTTGCTTCATGGCCGATGGCCGCATCCTTCGTATGGATCTCCATAGCGGGAATGGTATCCGAGCGGGAATCCGAATCCAGCATCAGTGACTGGCAGGAAACCGAGGACTTTGTGCCTTTTGCGCTTTTTTCTACCACTACGCTGCTCCGGAAGGTACTGATCCCTCCGCTTTTACTGATGGAACGGGTATCCATAAAGGAGCTTGTGTTCTTTCCCACATGCACCACCTTTGCCCCTGTATCCAGATTTTGGCCTGCTCCTGCAAAGGTCACACCGGTAAACTCCATTTTGGAATTATCCCCTTTTAAGATGCTCATGGGATACAGACAGCCCACATGAGAGCCAAAGGAACCGGAAATCCATTCTATGGTTCCGCCCTCCTCCACTAATGCCCGCTTGGTATTCAGGTTGTACATATTTTTGGACCAGTTTTCTATGGTGGAATAGCGGAGACTGGCATTTTTCTTCACATAAAGCTCCACACAGCCTGCATGCAGGTTTGCCACATTATACTTAGGCGCTGAGCAGCCCTCTATAAAATGCAGGCTTGCGCCTTCATCTACAATGATCAGCGTATGCTCAAACTGTCCTGCACCCTTGGCATTTAACCGGAAATAAGACTGCAGGGGAATGGAAAGATGCACTCCCTTTGGCACATACACAAAAGAGCCTCCCGACCAGACCGCTCCGTGAAGAGCCGCAAACTTATGGTCATGGGGCGGCACCAGCTTCATAAAATACTTTCTCACCATGTCGGCATATTCCCCCTTCATGGCGCTTTCCATATCCAGGTAAACCACGCCCTCTGCGGCAATCTCCTGCCGCACATTATGATAAACAAGCTCGGAATCATACTGTGCCCCTACCCCGGCAAGAGACTTTCTTTCTGCCTTGGGGATCCCCAGTCTTTCAAAGGTATCCTTAATATCCTGGGGCACATTTTTCCAGTCATTTTTCATGTTGGTGTTGGGCCGCACATAGGTGGCAATATGGTCAATATCCAGTCCCTCCAGAGAAGGCCCCCAGTTCGGCACCGGCATTTCCTGATAGATCTGCAAAGACTGCAGCCGGAACTGCTGCATCCAGGCAGGGTCTTCCTTTTCTCTGGAAAGCTTTTCGATGATCTGCGGTGTCAGCCCGCTTTCCATACGATATGCATCATTTTCCTGATCACGGATATCATAGATGCTGCGGTCGATATCCTCTATCACACTCTTTTCCTTCATTCTCACGCACGCCTCTCTGATTCCTTTCCGAATCCGTTTTTGTTGATCTCCTCCACAAGCTCCGCTCCGCCGTTTCTGGTGATCACGCCGTTTTCCATTACATGAGCCTTGTCCACGGTAAGCGCCTCCAGGATCCTGGTGCTGTGGGTAATGATCAGAAGGGAGCCGTGCACCCGTTCCCGGAACAGCTTTACACCGGCTGAAACCGTTCTGACCGCATCCACATCCAGACCTGAGTCCGTTTCGTCCAAAATGGCAAGCTCCGGCTCAAGCATCAGCATCTGCAGGATCTCCGCCTTTTTCTTTTCTCCGCCGGAAAAGCCTACGTTCAGATCCCTCTCTGCATAGGACTCATCCATATCCAGAAGCTTCATCATCTCACCCAGTCTTTTTTTGAAATCCCACAATCTGATACGGCTTCCGCTCTTCTGTTCAAGGGCGCTTCTGATAAAGGCGCTCAGCGTTACGCCAGGCACCTCCAGGGGATTTTGAAAGGACAAAAAGATCCCCTTTTTTGCCCTTTCATTTACCGGCATGTCGTTTAACCTTTCTCCCCGGAACCAGATCTCTCCCTCCGTAACCTGATAAGCGGGATTTCCGGTGATCGCATAGCCGAGAGTGGATTTTCCTGTACCGTTCGGCCCCATCAGCACATGGGTCTCATCCCGGTTTATGGTAAGATCGATCCCATGCAGGATCTCCTTGTCTTCAACACTTACATGCAGTCCCTTAATTTGTAATAATGTATTCTTTTCCATCTTTATCCTCATTTCTGCGCACACTTTGTTCTGTTTATTCTTCCTACATAAGTAATAGACCATAAATCCCTACAAAGTCAATAGGATTTATGCTGTTGAATTGATTATCTTTATCAATAAGGAGATCAGCTTACACTCCTGCCAGCACCGCAAAGGTTCCTGCAATGTCTAGGGCCCCATAGCCCCATTCCCGGTTGGGATAGGAAAGATCATTACTTCTCCTTGCCCCTCTGATCAAATAATTTTTCAGTTCCCTGGTTTCCACAAAGCTTCTGTTCCCCTCTACAACCGCCCACTGCAAAAACTGGGCGGCGGCGCCTGCAGTCATTGCCGCCGAGATCCCCGTTGCTGTTCTGTTCCCTAAGATGGTGCTGACCCCCACTCCCGGCGCACAGATGTCGGGTTTGATCCTGCCAAGTCTGGTATATCCCCTTCCCGATTCCGCATAGAAGCTGTCATTGCGGTCGTCATAGCTGGTAACCGTAATAATATCTCCTGCGTTGGAGGGCTCTGTCAGCGTGGTATAAGGAGAAGGCCGCAGGAAATACACCTCCCCCTGCAAAAAATCGGAAAGAGGCAGCCATACATGAAAGGTACTTTCTGAAATCCTTCCTCCGCTGATATACACCTGGATCGTCCAGATCCCCGGCGTAGGATCCAGAAAGCGAAAGAAGATCAGCTCCTCCCCCGAGCTTTGCTCCACCAGCACATGATCCACCTGGATCCGGGTTCTTTCAAAGATAAACCGGAATTCCTGACTGCCCTGTCCCTTAAAATCTGCCCGTGGGGTGACCTCGCCTCCGGGAGCCCTGATGGCAATCGCATGGTTGGCAGAAACGCTTCCCCATAATTCCCCCGTAAAACCGCCTACGTTATTTCCTACCCGGATCTCCACATTATCCACGGTTTCCGTCAGTCCTTCCACGGAGCTTCCAATATAATGATGGGCGCTGTTTCCCTGATCCCCGCCACAGGCAATGATCACCCGGCTCCTCATGGTGGCAATGCGGTTCATATAATCGACCAGAACCGAATGTCCCTCATGATCTCCAAGGTTTGTTCCCAGGCCAAAGCAGATCACAAGAGGCCTTACCAGGGAGATGGCATAGCTTTCCAGATATTTCAGCGCTACCAGAAGGTCACTTTCCGCATAAGCCGCCGCCCCCTGGGGTACCTGATAAAATTCCTTTAAATGGGGCTTTGCCTGCCGGAGCTTTACCACCACGATCTCTGCATCCGGGGCTGCCCCTACAAACTGCAGTCCGTTCCCCAGAACGCTTCCTGCCGCCACGCTGGCGATCTCCGTACCATGTCCGTTCTCATCATAGCTTGGAACGATCTCTCTGGGATTTTCACTTTGGAGCGCCAGATCGATCTGTTCCCTTTTATATTCTGTTCCGTACAAAATCCCCTGCGGCGGCTCTCCTGTCTGGATCGTCTGATCCCAGATCCCCAGGATCCTGGTGGATCCGTCCTCCCTCCGAAACACCGGTTCCTCATATCTGATCCCGGTATCCACAAAGCCAAGAACCACACCTCTTCCGGTAAGGTTAAGGGGCTGTGCCTGCACTCTTGTGATCCCGCTCCTGATTAACGGCGTGGGATCAAAGCCTCCGCTGTTACCCGGTGTTCCCGGCATCAGTCCGTAAAGCATGGGGATCACCGGATAAGTGTAGTCACTGACATTCATGGGGATCACCTGGCTGCGGTTTGCATAGATAATACTGATTTCCCCGGTGATCGGCTGCACTGCAAAATCCTCCACCGGACTGACCCCGGAAGGATAATTAAAGTCTACAATCAGATCATAATAATCATCTGATAGGATCTTTTCCCTGTCTGTCATAACCTGCATCCATTGTTTTTTACCATTATATGCTCCCTTCCTCTTTTGTCTCCTGAGGGCCGGCGTTAAAAAAGGAAGCCCACCGGTCTGTGAGCTTCCCTCCTGTCTTTCTTATTCTTTTTCCTCTGCGGGCTCCTGCCTGCTTTCGATGGCTTTTGGCTTTTCGCCTTCTCCTCTGATCTCGATCAGCGGCCCACCGGTTCCTTCAATGTATTCCCTGGTGATCGTCACCTTGCCAATATTATCATCCTTTGGAATTTCATACATGATGTCCAGCATGAAATCCTCAATGATCGCACGCAGCGCTCTGGCACCGGTATCCTTCTTCATGGCCTTTTCCGCAATGGCCTCCAATGCCCCTTCGTCAAAGTTCAGCTTGACCTCATCCAGTTCCAGGAGCTTTTGATATTGTTTCAGGATAGCGTTCTTGGGCTCCTTTAAGATCTTAATGAGCATGGACTTATCCAGCGCATCCAGCGTATAGATAATAGGCAGTCTTCCCAGGAATTCCGGGATCATGCCGAATTTTTTCAGATCATCCACCGTTACCCTGCTTATGATATTCTTTTCCTTATCATAGTGATCCTTCAGCTCTGCTCCGTATCCGATAGAGGTCTGTTTTTTCAGCCTCTGCTTTATGATCTCTTCCAGATCCGGGAAAGCGCCTCCGCAGATAAACAGGATATTCCTGGTATTGATAGTGGTCAGCGGCACCATGGCGTTCTTGCTGCCTGCCCCTACCGGCACCTCCACATCCGCCCCTTCCAGAAGCCTCAGCAATCCCTGTTGCACGCTCTCTCCGCTGACGTCCCTGCTTGTGGTATTCTTTTTCTTGGCGATCTTATCGATCTCATCAATAAAGACGATCCCGCGCTCTGCCTTTTCGGTATCATTGTCTGCTGCCGCCAGCAGCTTGGAAAGCACGCTTTCAATATCATCCCCGATATAACCTGCCTCGGTAAGGGAGGTTGCATCCGCAATGGCAAGGGGCACATCCAGAAGTCTTGCAAGTGTTTTCACCAGATAGGTTTTTCCGCAGCCCGTAGGCCCGATCATCAGCATGTTAGACTTTTCGATCTCGATATCGTCCATGGTTCCCGTAGCCACACGCTTGTAATGATTGTACACCGCAACCGAAATTACCTTCTTTGCATGCTCCTGCCCGATCACATAATCGTCAAGCTGGGCTTTGATCTTATGCGGCGGTGGAATATTTTTAATATCCAGAACCGGTTTCTGTTCCTCTTTGGGCTTTTTCTTCTTGATCTTCTGTTTGTTGGGAATTCCGCCTTCACCCTGCAGATCCGTCAGATTGACAAAACGGATGTTGGGAAATCCCTGCCCCTGCATATTTTTATTCAAATCGTCCATCAGGGACGGATTATTCAGCATTCCCTGATAATCAAACTGGCTGACTGCGTCCATGGTTCTGTGCATGCAGTCATTGCAGACCGTAATATTGTTGGGCAGCTTGAACATTTTCCCTGCCTTGCTCTCCGGTCTTCTGCAGATAAAACACACATCCTCGTAATCCTGATCATTCTGTCCGTTATTTTCCGTTTGGCTTTCCTTTGTTTCCTCTTTTGTCTTATCCGTTAATTCCTGGTCGTCCTTTTCTTCAAAATCTGACATATTCCTCTCCATTCTACAGACGTCCTGCGCCACAAAATCTTTTTTAAACGATCCGGCGTACCGACAGGATTTCCTTGTAGGTTGCCGTTGTAATCTTAATTCCGGTTCTCTGCGTACTGGCGTGTACGATCTGCCCGTTTCCGATATAGATCCCCACATGTCCCGCATAGCATACCACATCACCCGGCTGTGCTTCCGAATAGGATACCCCCGTTCCATAGCTTCTGAGGGAGTAGGAGGTTCTGGGCACGCTGTATCCGAAATCCTTATATACCCTCCATACAAAGCCGGAGCAGTCCGCTCCCTCTGTAAGGCTGGTTCCTCCCGGCACATAAGGGTTTCCTATAAACTGGCAGGCATAATTTGCAATCTGCTGTCCCTTGCTGCCGGAACCGGAATAGCTGGATGCCGAAGCATAAGAGGCGCTGCTGCTGCCCGAAGAAGAGGTCTGCTGTCCTTCTCCCGTGCCGGAGCTTTCCGCCTGCTTCTGCAGGGCCAGCTCCTGTGCCCTTCTTGCTTCCTCCTCTGCCTGTTTGACTGCATCGATCTCTGACTGCTTTGCTGCAGATGCGGCTTCCAGTCTCTTAATCTCATCATTCTGCTTTTTGATGTTTGCTTTATATACAGCGGCTTCCTGCTTTGCCTGTGCAAGCTGCACCTCATAATTATCGTAGGTTGCCTTTTTCTCCGTCAGGATTTCTTCCAGGCTTTTCTGCTCTTCCTCCAGCTCATGCTGCTGCGCTTCCAGCTCGGCCTTTTCGTCCTCAAGCTGATTTTTCAGAGCCTCTACTGCCTGTCTTGCGGCAATATATTCCTCCAAAAGCTTTCGGTCATAGTCATACAGCTTTTCCACATATTCAACCTTATTGACCATTTCGCCGAAGTTCTGGCTCTCCAGCAAAAGCTGCAGGTAGGTGCTGTCACCCTTTTCATACATGAATTTGACCCGGAGCTTCATGGCTGCATATTGCTCCTGCTCCGTTTCCTGCGCTTTCTGCAGTTCCTCTGTGGTGGTTTTGATCTGGTCTTCCTTTTGGGATACCTCATCCCTGATGATCTCTACGCTGGCAATGGTCTCAACTAAGGATTCATCGATCTCATCGATCTCATCAGAAATTGCATCCACATCAGACTGGATGGAGCTTACCTTGCCGGATGCGTTTTGATAATTCTGCTGTTCCTGCTTCTTTTTCGCATCAGCATCTTTCTTCTGTTGTTCCAGCTCTTCTTTTTGCTTTTCCAGCTCCGATACCTTCGTGCTCGTTGCAAAGACCGGTATCGGCGCCGCAAGGAGCATGCTCCATGACATCCCCACTGCGATCAGCCTAAGAAGTCCTTTTCCCTTCCGCATCCCTTTTTATCCCCGTCAAATCTGTTACTCTTGTGTCTGTGCCACTACCTTCACATGCTCTGTCAGGTATTCCATCGCTTTCTGGATCAGCATATATTCTCTGTATGCCTCCTTATCCAGCCCGCTCTGTTCTACATAAGAATCCACGCCGTCATAGCCGTAGGAAGACGCATCGCTTTCCAGCTGGGCGTTTAACTCTTCATCAGAAACGGTAAGTCCTTCCCTGGAAGCCACTGCCGCAAGCATCAGGTATCTCTGTGCCATAAGCCTTGCCTGCTCCCGTAAGGTTGCCTCATAATCCTCTGCTGTCCCACCATAGGCGCTTGCCACATAATCCCCGATTTCCATTCCATACATCTGGGCATAAGAAGTAATGCTTTTTGTCAGGGTGTCGCTCATACGGTTCAGCATTCCCTCCGGCACCTCTTCAAAGCCGCATGCCTTAACCAGTTCTTCCACTGCAAGGTTCTGCTTATCGCTGTCATAGTTTGACTGCTGCTGTTCCATCAGGATGTCATAAACATACTGCCTGTATTCCTCTACATTTGTAAGGCCCTCCATCTCAAGGCTCTTTACATAATCATCTGTAAGCTCCGGTGTTTCCTTGGTGCTGAGGCCATTTAAGGTTACCGTAAACACAACTTCCTTTCCGGCAAGATCCGGATTGTTATCATAGGGATCCGGGAATGTTAAATTGAGATCCTTGGTCTCGCCGATCTCCATTCCCACAACGCCGTCCTCAAATCCTTCAATAAAACGGCCTGAGCCCAGTGTCAGTTCCGTCCCCTTCGCGGTTCCTCCCTCAAAGGCAACGCCGTCAAGCTTTCCTTCAAAATCAATGTTAGCGGTGTCCCCCATCTGGGCCGCCCTCCCCGTAACCGGCACATAAACCGGATCGTTCTGGAGCAGGTACTCCACATAGCCCTCCAGATATTCCTCGCTGACGGAAGGCTCGTCCAAGGCGATCTCCACATTCTGGTAATCTCCAAGGGTCACAAACTTCTCCGGATCGAAGTCCTTCATATAAACCAGGTCGCTGGTGTCCTTCTTTCCGCAGGCGGTAAATACAGTTAAGGTCAGCATGCAAAGAGCTGCTGCCATTATTTTTTTCTTCATTTTTTTCTCCATTTCCCTTTTTGTTTTTCTTTATTTTCTTTCTCATTTATACCATAAAACAGCCTCCGATAAAAGGCTTAATGCGCTATTTAAGAAATATTTAATCCTTATTCCTATAATCCCTTGCCTATTCTTCCAAAGGATGCTAAAATATTTTTTGCATCGCCGCTACCAGAAAATAAGGAAATCACAAAGCGGCAGGGAGGTTTCTAGTGAGTAAATTAGCGATCGTTTTGTTAGTCATTCTTGCAATTCTTGTAGTTGCACTGGTTGTTTTATATTTCCTTGGAAAAAAGGCTCAGAAGCGTCAGGAGGAACAGCAGGCCCAGGTAGAGGCCATGAAGCAGACTGTTTCCATGCTGATTATTGATAAGAAGCGCATGAAAATGAAGGAAGCCGGTCTTCCCCAGGTAGTCATCGATCAGACTCCCAAGCTCATGCGGGGTTCCAAGCTTCCCATCGTAAAGGCAAAGGTAGGGCCTCAGATCCTTTCCCTTGTCTGCGATGAAAAGATTTTTGACTCCGTACCGGTTAAGAAGGAAGTCAAAGCCGTTGTCAGCGGTATCTACATCACTGACGTAAAGGGACTCCACGGCAAGGCTCCTGTAGCTCCCCAGAAGAAAAAGGGCTTTTTCAAGCAGGCCCTGGAAAAGGCGCAGGAAAAAGCCGGAGCAAAACCTGTAAAATAAAGCATAAAAGGATGCCGCAGCCGGCATCCTTTTTTAATGCTCTAATAATTTAATTTCTTCCTTTCTTGGCAGAAGGTTCATCCTGATCTGGCAGTCTGCCAGATACTGATAATTTGCTTCCAGTGTATAATCCACCTCCACGCTGATGCGGTCCTCCTGCTCGTCGATCCTGATCGTTCCGGTATCAATGCCGATCAGGATATTTCCGTAGGGCGTAGCATAGGTTGTAATATTCTTCTTATTTTCCTCAAAGATCATATGTACATTCATGCTTCCCCGCTTTATGACCTCCAGGCTGGAATCCTTGAATTTGATCATATTTTTGATCGTTTCCTCACAGCCTTCTAACAGTTCATCATAAACGACATAGTGACTGCCGTTGCGCAGATAATAATCTGCCGGAGTAATGGTTTCCAGTTCTTCCGTCTGTTCATTTACTCCAAACTGAAGTCCCTTTAAGGACAAAAAAATATCTTTCGTCATGTTCTCTCTTTCCTTCCCGGCATAAGCTCATCTGCTTTTAATACTGCTCTATATTGATGATCTTCGCCGAAAGAATTCCATATTTGATAATCGAATTTGCAAAGGTTTTAAACTTTTCCGCCGCATCGCTGACGTAAAACTGATAGCGGTTGTCTCCAAGCTCCGGCTCCTCGTCATTCAAAAGCTCCTTCTCTGTGAGCAGCTCCTTTAATTCCCTTGCTGTCTCATAGGCCGGATTGACCAGGGTAACCCCTTCGCCCATGATCCTTCCCACGGTGGATCTTATCAGGGGATAATGGGTGCACCCCAAAATCAGGGTATCAATCCCTATATCGATCAGTTCCGTAAGATAGCGCTTGGCAATTTCATCGGTCACAGGATCCTGCCATAATCCCTCTTCCACAAGAGGCACAAACAGCGGACATGCTTTTCCGATAACCTTTGCCTCCGGTGAGATCTCATTTATGTATCTGGAATAAATGTGGCTTCCAATGGTTCCCTCTGTTGCGATCACACCCACCTTGCCGTTCCTGGTTGCCTCCGCCGCCACCTTGGCCCCCGGCTTTACCACTCCTATGATGGGAATATCGATTTCCTTCTCGATCTCCTCCAGCGCATAAGCGCTTGCTGTATTACAGGCGATCACGATCGCCTTTACTTCCTTGGACTGCAGAAAGCGGACGATCTGCCTGGAAAATCTTGTGACCGTTTCCTTGGATTTGCTTCCATAGGGCACTCTGGCCGTATCTCCGAAATAAACAATCCTTTCTCCCGGGATCTGCCGCATAATTTCCCTTGCCACGGTCAGCCCGCCTACTCCCGAATCAAATACTCCTATTGGTGCATTTTTATTGATCATGTTTTCTATCCCTTTGGGTTCCTTCTTTTCCCTTACCTTCATATACATATTCAAGCAGACGGCTTTTTATACGGACATC
>ULNH01033355.1_pt1 | contig 11806 bp, 11 predicted proteins | sample 1951871 | NCBI WGS metagenome assembly ULNH01 (sample SAMEA4835572, study PRJEB28245) | human gut metagenome | biome: gut microbiome; material: fecal sample | place: Denmark | collected 2008 | reverse complement strand
GCTGGGCGCTGTGTGTGCCGCCGTAAAAAAATATCCTAACCTGCATATCATCCATTTTGATGCGCATGCCGATTTGCGCGACGATTACCTCGGCGCAAAATTAAGCCATGCCTGTGTTATCCGCCGCTGCCACGAGCTTGTGGGCGATGGGCGCATCCATCAGTTCTGCATCCGCAGCGGCGAACGCGAAGAATTTGCCTTTGCCAAAGAACATACCCAAATGCAGAAATTTACTTTTGACGGGCTGGAAGAAACCGTGGCGCAGCTTAAGGCTGACGGCACGCCCGTGTATTTTACGATAGATTTGGATTGCCTTGACCCTGCCGTTTTTGCGGGCACCGGCACGCCGGAAGCTGGCGGCGTAAGTTTTGTACAGCTGTTGGCTGCACTGCGCTGCGTGTGTACGGCCAACGTAATCGGCGCGGACGTAAACGAGCTGGCACCGATGCTGGACGCCAGCGGCGTATCGACCGCTACGGCCTGCAAAGTTTTGAGGGAATTGCTTTTAGCATTGCATAAATAAAATTTAAAGGAGAGTTGTAAAATGAGTAAAGTTCTTGTTATCGGTTGCGGCGGCGTTGCTACCGTTGCCATCCACAAATGCTGCCAGGTGAGCGAAATTTTTACGGAGCTGTGCATTGCCAGCCGTACCAAAGCCAAATGCGATAAGCTCGCGGCAGAACTGCAAGGCAAAACCGCCACCAAAATTACCACAGCGCAGGTGGATGCTGACGATGTTGAACAGCTGAAAGCGCTGATTAATGAATACAAACCCGACCTTGTAATGAACATTGCCTTGCCGTACCAGGATTTAACGGTTATGGATGCATGCCTAGCCTGCGGCGTAAATTATATGGATACCGCCAACTACGAACCGGAAAACACCGATGACCCCGAATGGCGCGCCGTATACGAAAAACGCTGCAAAGAAGCAGGCTTCAGCGCCTATTTTGATTACAGCTGGCAATGGGCATACCGCAAAAAATTTGAAGAAGCGGGCCTTACCGCGCTGTTGGGCTGCGGCTTTGACCCGGGCGTAACGCAGGCTTACTGCGCTTATGCCAAAAAACACGAGTTCGACACCATCGATACTATTGATATTTTGGACTGCAACGGCGGCGACCACGGTTATGCCTTCGCCACCAACTTCAACCCTGAGGTTAACCTGCGCGAAGTATCTGCCCCCGGCAGCTATTGGGAAAACGGCAAATGGGTAGAAATTCCTGCTATGAGCATTAAGCGCGAATATGATTTTGACCAGGTTGGGCATAAGGATATGTACCTTCTGCACCACGAAGAAATTGAAAGCCTGGCGCTGAACATTCCCGAAGTAAAACGCATCCGCTTCTTTATGACCTTTGGGCAGAGCTACCTTGACCATATGCGCTGCCTGGAAAACGTAGGCATGCTTTCTACCACGCCGGTAATGTTTGAAGGGCACGAAATTGTGCCGATTAAATTTTTGAAAGCCCTGCTGCCCGACCCGGCAAGCCTTGGCCCGCGTACTAAGGGCAAAACCAATATCGGCTGCATTTTTACAGGCAAAAAAGACGGCAAAGATAAAACCTACTATATTTACAACGTGTGCGACCACGAAGAATGCTACAAAGAAGTCGGCAGCCAGGCAGTAAGCTACACCACCGGCGTACCTGCTATGTGCGGCGCAATGATGCTGCTGACCGGCAAATGGAACAAATCCGGCGTGTACACCGTGGAAGAGTTTGACCCGGACCCGTTCCTGGACGCGCTGGATAAATACGGCCTGCCCAGAAGCGAAAGCTATGCCCCGGTGCTGGTAGACTGATGGGCGTTTTAACTAAAGACAGCCGCCCGCAGTTTGCCGGGCTGCGCGGTAAGCTGCCGCAGGAAGTTTTTGGCAGCCTGCCCACGCCCTGTTATATTTTGGACGAAGTGATGCTGAAGCACAACGGCGAAATTTTGGCGGGCGTGGCAGAGCGTACGGGTTGTAAAATTTTGCTGGCGCAGAAGGCGTTCAGCAACTATGATTTATACCCGGTGCTTGCGTCTTACCTTGCCGGTACGGAAGCCAGTGGTTTGTACGAGGCACGCCTTGGCGCGGAAGAAATGCCCGGCAAGGAAGTACACGTTTTTTGCGCCGCTTACCGTGAGGACGAGTTTTACGAACTGTTAAAATACGCGGGGCATATCGTGTTTAATTCTCCGCGCCAGCTGGCAAAATACGGAGCCGCTGCCAAACGGGCGGGCAAAAGCGTGGGCCTGCGCATTAACCCGGAATGTTCCACGCAGGAAGGGCATGCCATTTACGACCCCTGCTCTCCCGGCAGCCGCATGGGCACCACCCGCGCGCAGTGGGATGAGCAAATGACGCCGGAGCTTACGGCAATGCTTGATGGCTTGCATTTCCACACACTGTGCGAGCAGGATGCCGGTGACTTGGAAATAACTTTACAAGCCGTTGAACAGCGTTTCGGCGATGTGCTGCCCAAAATGCAGTGGCTTAATTTTGGCGGCGGGCACCATATTACCCGCCCCGGTTATAATATCAGCCTGCTGGAACGATGCATTAATTATGCGCAGCAAAAATGGGGCGTAACCGTGTACTTGGAACCTGGCGAAGCCTGCGCTTTAAACGCCGGTTACTTGGCAACGCGCGTGCTGGATATAATCAAAAACGGCAGCACCAATATCGCGATACTTGATACCAGTGCTGCCTGCCACATGCCCGATGTTTTAGAAATGCCCTACCGTCCGCCGCTGTACGGCGCAGGCGACGCCGCAGAAAAAAGTTATACCTGCCGTTTGGGCAGCCAAACCTGCCTTGCGGGAGATGTTATCGGCGATTACAGCTTTGACGCGCCGCTTGGCGAAGGCGATATGCTTTTGTTTGGCGATATGGCAATTTACACTACCTGCAAAAACAATACCTTTAACGGCATGCCGCTGCCTGCCATTTATTCATATACGGCATCAGGGCAGCTTAAGCTGATTAAAAAATTTAACTACAACGATTTTAAAAGCCGCTTGGGCAGATAATTGAATAACGGCAAAAGAAAACCTCCGCAAAAATTTTCTGCGGAGGTTTTTGCGTACCGGCATTTTTAAACGGCTGTGGTAAAATGCTGCGGCATAATAAAAAAAGCCGCGCTCCGGCGGCATTTTAACGCAAAGAGAAACAGCGCCTGCAGGGGATTAGTGCAAGCGCCGCTCTCTAGGAAAGCTATTTATGATGAATTTGATGGGAAGGGTTTAGCAAGTTCTCACTTGCTATGGCTTTATTATACAAAATATATTTGACATAAAAAGGGCAAGAATTTGAACAGTTTGTGAAAAAATCAACATAAACGGTATATTTGCGGTTTATGTGTAGTTTTCAAAGAGCAATTCCGTGAACGAAACAGAAGGGAGAAAGTTCCGTAGAAAAATACATTATAACAAGGTGTTCCTCTTATGATGAATTACCTATACTATATAAATTCTGTTATGTGTTGTCAAGCCCTATAAATATTACTTGCGCTGTTTAAACCGTCTGAAATGGAATGTTTATACAAAGACGCTCGCAAAATCTATATCCGCTTTCACAGATGATGAGCCGCCCTTTGGTTTAAATAAACTTACCCCTGTATACCTTACAGTAACCGTATAAAAGAAACAGCCAATATATAAGAAGCTGTAATGTGCCAAAGCAATAAAAAAAGACTACCACAACACGAGCACCACAGCACGGCAGTACCCCTATATAGCAGCCCTTACGTTGTATGCGTACAGCACACAGTTATTTTATTATATTCACTGTATAATTATTATAATGCGAACATATATTCGTTGCAACTATGTATGACAGGTTAGCGAATACCCTCATTTTAGATGATATATTAATATTACAGTATCAATGTATAGTACAAATAAACAAAAAGAGTATTTATACATAATTTGCGCATAAATAAACTATAATACAAATTGTAATGTCCGATAACTACCATTAAGTAAAATATTACTTTGTTTTAATATATTACAATATAGAGCGTAAATGTAGTTTAACTTGCTATTATTGTAACTCGAAGCGTCTGTATTGTCAATGTAGAAAGGACTCGTCAAAAATAAAGCCGAGTGTAAATATATCAATGTAATAACTACCGCCGCCAATACTCGCCGTCACAATGCGCCAAGATAATAAAGCCCTATACCCTTATATTTAAAAAGCCGCTGTTTTTAAGTGCTTTTAATACCAAAGTGTAACATTATTGTTAGTACCGTGTTAAAGCTACAAAGCCAGACCACAAGCGGAGTTTGAGCATTTTCCGCCTGTTTTTTTATACTCGTTGGCATTGGACGAGAAGTGCTTTGTTGTAAATAATTCAGCCAGATAAGCCACAAAGCCAGTATTCAAGCCAGTTTTAAGCATTTTTAAGTGTATGCGAACACAGAAAATATAAATTAATACCAATAAAATATGTATTACACAAAAGTACAAAACGATACAAGCCGAAACGGTTGTACAAATAACTTACAAAATGTGTTAGCGTAAACTAACTTTATAACGTAAGCAGCTAATTGTGAAATAATTGTGAAGTTTGTCCCCAAAGTCTCGATTTGTACCCAATATATAGAAGGGGAAAACGAGATAATAATTGCAAATGTGAAAAATTTGTGAAGTTATTGCGCAAAGTCTCGATTTGTACCTAATATATAGAAGGGGAAAACGAGATAATAATTGCAAATGTGAAATAATTGTGAAGTTTGTCCCCAAAACGCCAAAATTCCAATAATATATAGAGGGATAAATAAATATTAGCAAGTAATACGTTATCTGTAATAAGCGCACACAAGCCGCACTTTTCTTTTTTTCCCTTTTTTTCTTTTGTTAGCTTTATACCTTGTTCCGTGCTTGAAGCGAAGCGGAACAGCACACGCATTAAAGCTGAAAGGTATATTGCTTGTATTGTGATAAATGGAATAATAGGACGCATTAGCAAGTAAAATATAAGCAGGTATATAAATTAGAGTAATACAATTAAATAGCCACATATAGCAAACAAAATGTACCGTCTGTAAGTTTCGGCTTACAGGCTTTTTTTTATGCCCTTTGATTTACAGTTTGTTTACATTATACAGATACACAGCAGGAGCGGTAAAACGTGGCTCTTGCTTTTTTTATTTTTTTGTTGGCGGTGTACTATACCCAAAACGTACACAAGCCAATTTATATAAACCAATTATCAACGAAAGAGAGGTGAAAGCAGGTGCAGAAAACTTTGTACCAGTTACGCAAAGAACACAGATACAAAGCCGTATACCTTGCCGAGCGTTTAGGCGTATCAAGACAGCAGTATTACAACATAGAACAGGGCAAGGCAGTGATTTACCCGGAAACAAAAGTTATACTTGCCGGTATTTACGGTTTAAGTGTAGCAGACATTAAATTTTAACCGATTAATTGAAAAGGGGTGTTTACCAATATGATAAAAATGAGTACATACAACGACATTAAACGAATTATCGACAAAGAACTTCCACGTTATCTTTACCTGCCGTATAAATGGGCTGTAAGAGTAGGGCACGAAGTGTACGTTAAGTTATTACCACAAGGGCGTTTTCAGACAACACGCAGGCTTATAAACGAAGCGGAAACGAGCAAACTTGACCTTAAACACGAGGATTTTTTATTATCGCTTGTCTCGTATGCAAAGGAAAACGAGAGTTTCCTTAAGTTACGTGGTAGATATTTAACCATTGAAGATATAGCCAAAGAGTTTAAAACTATGGGGTATACGCTGACCAAGGTAAAACGCTATATGAAAGCACTTGTTGAAGCAGGTTATATCGAGAAAGTAGCGCACGAACAGACCACGGTAGATGGAGCAGAGACGGAAACAGTCACGATATACAAGCTGACCAGTAAAACAATATTGCCGGAACGCCCGGAAGAAAAGTTCAAAGTAATTGCAATTTAATTTTAATAATAAATTATATACGAGGTTTAAAACATAAATAATGATTGAACAATATACAATTAAAGACCTTTTAGAAATGAGAGTGAACGGCGAAAAGCTAATTACCATTGCCGATATACAGGAGAATTGCGGCGACTGTTCAGACACACACGCATATAATATTATAAACGGTAAAGCCGTAATATTTACCAACGAAATACGCAGGCTTGCACGGTGGATTAGAGAGCGTGGACTTACCGATTTTACGGAAGATAATATCGACTGTACAGGATTGCGAATTAAGTATTACCCTTATACTTGACTTATAAGCGTTTTTTTATTGGTGGACGATAAAAATTACCGCCGCCACGGATAAAACGCCTAAAAAGCCAATTTTTAAGCGTTAAATAGGCTAAAATTTGCCAACAAAAAATAGGGGGTATATAAGTATATGCCCTGCTTAATTTGTTGGCATTTTTTTCGCTTTTTATTTTTTACCATACCCCGAAACGCAGGCACAGAGCGGCTTTTCAGACTTGCTAATTTTACTCTTGTTTTAAAACGGGCTGTTTTTGCTTGTCTTTTAACCGTAATAATAGTTAGTGTTTTAGTTTTTAGTAAAGGAAGTATTCAAAATGATAGTATTTCACGGTTCGCCGAATTATTTTGGTAAATTTAAAGATGATAAAATAGGCACAGCACGAAGTTATAACCCGGTACAAGGGCATTATTTTACGTACGATATTGCACTCGCCTTATCATATACAAAAAAGTTTATTTCTTTAATCGATTGTAACCCTGCTTTTATAGAACACCAACCACAAAACGCCACAGGCTATTTGTATGTATGCGAAGTACCAGACGAAAGCGAATTATTAGACTGTTTTAAGTCTATCAACAATTTGAATGTAGACGAAAAAGCAATTATAGAAAACATACTTGCTGATGAATATTTCAGAAAGTTTTATTTTGAACAGCGCATAAATGACACAATAGGTGAATTAATTCGTTTGTATTTTATTCATTGCAACGTAATAGAAACAAAACTCGCAGACAACAATATTTATACCAAGTATAAAGGATTGATACAGAATTATTTCCTTTTTTCAAACATAAAAATACCTGAAATAATTATTTTTAACTCTAATAATATATGCTTGAAGCAATGTTTCAGAATAGACATCATACCGCCAGAAACGGCAGAAACGGCGCAGGGCGATAAAATTTATGTTCTGTTTAAACGTTTCGGAGAATACTGCACAGCGTACGGAAAGTTTGAAACGGCAAAGACGGTACGTTTTGATATTAAAGAACAGAACAGTAAAATAGTACCGTCAATTATTAGCCTAAAGGATATGGAGCAAAACCCTTATATACTTGCTTATTACATATCTAAACCTGCGCAGTCACAAGTAACAGAAGCAAACATTAGTAGTTTAAACTATAACCCACGAAAGAACACAAGACCAGAAAAAGCAAATATTTTTACAACCGAATATATTAAAAAATATTGTGATATTGACAATTATCAACCAGTAAGAAGCAAAATACTCAACCTTACCGGGTTCGCAGAGTACAAGCGGCAGACAGATAACTATAAATATATGGGCAGTAATAACCCTTTTATGCAGAATATTACAAAAGATATTATATACAACAATGAAGTGAACGCACTGTTTTTACAGCGAGAGGAAACACCATGTTTTAATGTACGACACCAAGACCCAAAAAGAAGCTATACTCGCTTATGAAAAAACAGCAGACGAGACGAAAAAACAATAAAAATACCGCCCTGCCAGTAACAGAGCGGTAAAGTCTCACTTTATGAAAGCTGATACCGTTTTATGGAATTGTTGTTGTTTCGGTATCACCCTTGTATTTTGGGTTCTTGCCGATATGAGCAAACTCTGGCTCACCGTAGGCTTTTTTAAAGCTACGCAGGTAATGTAATGCAGCTTTGAAGTCAAAAACCGTGGTTTCAGTATAGTAGTTATCGTTTCCGATACGGATTAAGTATTTATCGAAGTCGCCAGATACTATTTCTTTTATGGTAAGTGCTTGTTTTTCCATTTTGTTTTACCTCGTTTCTGATTAGTAATATTGCCAACGTGAATTGTCAAGCGGATTAAACTTTTCGTTTTGTACTTTAACTTCTGTTTCGTTTAGTTCGATATATTTTTTCGTATCCTCTATTTTGCTATGACCGAGTATTTTTTGTAAGCTGAAAATATCGCCGCCGTTAAGTATAAACGCCTTTGCAAAGGTATGCCGGAAAGTATGTGCAGAAAACCGTTTACCCTCTATGCCGTAATAGCGTTTAATTTTAATAAACAGCCAAGCCACATTGTCACGGTGAATTTGTGTCGCCTTACGAGTAATAAAAAAGTACCTGCTTTGTTGCAAGCCGTTTTCTGTTATATACTCATTGCGCCGTTTAAAATACGCTAACAGCAGTTTTTTTAATACAGGCGATATAGGAACGTGTCTTTGTTTATCTCCCTTGCCGATAATGTTTATTAAACTTACTTCAAAGAATATATCCGTGCAATGCAGGTTGCACAGTTCGGTTATTCTCATACCAGAAGCAAAAAGCGTATTCATAATAACATAGTTACGAAAGCCAATAAAACTATTCTTGTCGAAATGGTTTAGAAGTAGCTTTGTTTCGTTATTGGTGAAAGTACGTAATTGCCGTTTTGGTATTTTAGGAGTAGATACAGACCGCATAGGACTATAAGCAAGCACGTTTTCAGCAACAAGAAAATTAAAGAATATACGTAGTGTTGAGTAATAATGTTTTACAGATACCTTACCAAGCCTTTTGGACTGTTCAAATAGAAAACAACGTATATTATCAGCAGTAATGTTTTCAACACTGTTTGCGCTTTCCTGCGATATATACTCATTGAAAAGTTTTAGCTTGTACTCATAGGCTTTAATAGTGGTAGTTTGCAAGTTTATACTCAAACAGTGCATAAAAAATTTTTTTAAGTATGGCTCTAAAATAGTAAAAATACCCCCTTTCCTATTCATCATAAAAGGTAATATGTTGAGTAATTCAAAAATTTTTCGTTAAATTACTCATAATAAATACTGTTATGTTGAATTAAACAATAAAAAAAGTACAGAGACAAAATCGCTCTGTACCGCTTATGTTCAGTGTTTATGCGCTTTTTACGTACAAAATTGTTTGTTATTTATACAGCTAAAAAATATACATAAAAGCTGTTTATGATGAATTTGATGGGAAGGGTTTAGCAAGTTCTCACTTGCTATGACTTCATTATACAAAATATATTTGACATAAAAAGGGCAAGAATTTGAACAGTTTGTGAACATATAAAAATTTTTAATCATTCGTCATTTATAATAAGTTTAATATTTTTTATTATTTTTTTGATGCAGTTTTGGAAGCGGCTGTTTTCTTTTTATCCTTTACGCCGCAGTAAATAAAGGCGGCAAGCGCAATTAAAAAGAATATCAAACTGGTTGCCTGCGCCGATTTTAAGCCGAACAGGAACGGTTCCACGTAGTCGCCGCGCAGCATTTCCAGCCCAAAGCGCACGGCTGAATACAGCATAACATACAGGCACATAACCTGCCCTCTGGCGTGGCCGCAGGCGCGGAAGATTAATAAAAGGGCAAAAATGACAACGTCCAGCTGGCCTTCCCAAACTTCCGCAGGCCAAAGCGGCTGGCTGCCGTAGGTTTTGTGTGCCAGCGTGCCAACGGGGTACAAAATGCCGAAGTTGCCGCCGGTAGGGGTTCCGAAGGCATCGCCGTTCAGCAGGTTTGCCATGCGCCCAACCGCCTGCCCTATAAGAATGGAGGGCGTAACGATATCGGCAAAGGCAACCCAGTCGATATTATGGCGCTTGCAGTACCAAATGCCGGTAAGCACGCCTGCAATAATGCCGCCCTGTACTGCCATGCCGCCCTGCCACACAAAAGGTATTTCCAAAAGGTGGTGCTGGTAGTAATCCCAGTCGAAAAAAAACACATCCCACAGGCGCGCGCCGATAAGCCCGGCAAAGCCGCCGTAAATGCCGATGTCAAGAACGTGCTGGTGCCAGCGTCCGTCCTGCTTGGCTAAAAAGTAGGCCACGCCCGTTGCCAGAAAAATGCTCATACATAAAACCAGCCCGTACATACGGATTGGGAAATCGCCGATGTAAAAAAGATATTGATGCATAGTTACCTCCTGCTTATAATAAAAGCGTTGTTATTATTGTAGCACATGTATAAATAAATGGCTATGGAGAAATTCCTACAAAAAAAGTATGGAATTAATTTGGAAGCTGTGTTATAATGATAACGCAATCAAAGCAAATCCTGAAGAAAGAAGGTAAATTAAGTGTTAAAAATAGAGCATTTGTCCGTGGCTGTACGCGGGCGTAAAATACTTAACGATATTAATCTGCATATTAAACCCGGCGAAGTCCATGTGCTGTTCGGGCCTAACGGTACCGGCAAATCCACCCTTATTGGTGCGATTATGGGCTTTAACCGTTACGAAATTTTAGAAGGCAAAATTTATTTTAAAGGGCAGGACATTACAAATATGAGCTGCGACGAAAGGGCAAGGCTCGGTGTTGGCGTAATGATTCAGCGCCCGCCGACGATACGCGGGCTTTCGCTGCGCAAAATGGTGGAAATTTGCGGCGCAACCAGTGAAGAAGCCGAAACAATGGCTAAATGGATGGGGCTGGATAATTTCCTCGACCGCAGCGTTAACGACGGTTTCAGCGGCGGCGAGTTAAAACGCTGCGAGCTTTTGCAGCTGATGGCGCAGAACCCCGACCTGCTTTTGCTGGATGAACCGGAAAGCGGCGTTGACCTGGAAAACATTGCCCTTGTCGGCAAAGCCGTAAACTATATTCTGCATACCGAACCGTGCGGCGGCGCGGGCTGCGATAAGCCGTGCTGCATTAAAAACCAGGGCTTGGAAAACTATAATCCGCTGGAAAGCAAACGCAGCGGGCTGATTATTACCCATTCCGGCCATATTTTAAAATATGTGCCTGCCAGCCATGCGCATATTCTTTATGAAGGAAAAATGACCTGTGCCTGCGGTGACCCGCTGGACGTACTGAACTGCATTGGACAGGCAGGTTATGAAACCTGTGTGAAACGCGGCAAATGCGAGGTGAAAAAATAATGGATAATAAAAAACTTACTGCTGCACTTGAGAAAAAAGCCGCTTACGGCAATGACATAGATTTAAGCTCTTACAGCGACAGCGATAAGGGCAGCCTTAAAAGCGTGGATGACCTTTCGGAGGCAACGCGCGGGCGCCTGGAATACGTTGGTATTGAAACCGGCGCGGCGGAAGAAGAAAGCCGCAGCGCTTCGTTTGTGCAGCTTGATAACAATGCTGTGGAAATTAAAGTAAAAAAACAAACTCCGCTGGAACTTATGAGTACCGGCAAAGCTGCCGAAAAATATCCGGAATTGGTGGAAAAATACTGGTGGAAGGCTGTGCAGCCCGATACCGATAAATATACTGCAAGAACCGCTCTTGAAAAAGAGCAGGGTTATTTTATCCGCGTAAAGGCGGGCGAAAAAATTACCACGCCGCTGCAGGCCTGCATGTGCATCAGCCACGACCAGCAGCTGCAGCATGTGCACAATGTTATTATTGTTGAGGACGGCGCGGAACTGAGCATTATTTCCGGCTGTACTTCTGCCCATGAAGTTGAAAACGGCATGCATATCGGCATCAGCGAAATGTATATCGGCAAAAACGCCAAGCTGAGCTTTACCATGATTCACAGCTGGGGCGAAAACGTTGTGGTGCGCCCGCGTACTGTTGCCATGGTGGAAGAAGGCGGCCAGTATATCTCCAACTATGTTTTAATTGAAAAAGCAAAGGATGTGCAGATGTACCCGACCGT
>ULNH01055073.1_pt1 | contig 11932 bp, 6 predicted proteins | sample 1951871 | NCBI WGS metagenome assembly ULNH01 (sample SAMEA4835572, study PRJEB28245) | human gut metagenome | biome: gut microbiome; material: fecal sample | place: Denmark | collected 2008 | reverse complement strand
ATCAAAAAATAGAAAGCCTATGACGGATAAGAAAGAATAGAGAACGAAAGAAGAGGGTGTACTCGGTAAGTATATCCTCTTTAAGAAGTCAAAATATAGACTTAAACAAAAAATAAAATCAAATACCAAATTAATTAATTACGATAGATTTATGAAGAAAAAACAGATCAAGGCAGCTAACGCCTTGTTGTTAACCGGATGTAAACACTATTTCAGCGTGTTTAAGTTAACCTCTTTAGTGGGAGTGATGTGTGTCTCTTCTGCTTTTGCGGAGAGTGTAAATTTGACAGGAGTCTTGCCGGAGATAAATGTGGTACAGCAAAACGGTAAGATAACAGGTACGGTAGTCGATCAAACAGGTACGCCTGTTATTGGAGCGAATGTCATGGTAAAAGGCACGACCAACGGTACAATTACTGATTTTGATGGAAACTTTGTTTTGGATGGAGTGGATGCAAATTCTGTACTGGTCGTTTCCTATATTGGTTATAGCAATTTTGAGGTGAAAGTCGGAACACAAGATAAGTTCTCGATTACACTGAAAGAAGATTCACAGGCTTTGGAAGAAGTTGTAGTTGTGGGTTATGGTACGCAAAAGAAAGTGAACATGACTGGATCTGTATCACAAATAGATAGTAAAGCGCTGGAAAGCCGTCCTATCCAGAATGTTTCTTCAGGTTTGCAAGGTATGATGCCAGGTGTTCAAGTAACATCAGGACAAGGACGTCCGGGACAGGATGGTGCGACTATACGTATTCGAGGTGTCGGTACTTTAAATACAGCAGATCCATATATTTTGGTTGATGGTATAGAAACAGGAACCATGAACTCGGTTGACCCAAATGATATCGAAAGTATCTCAGTATTGAAAGATGCTGCTTCAGCTGCTATCTATGGATCAAAAGCTTCCAATGGTGTTATTTTGATTACCACAAAACGAGGAAAAACAGGAAAGCCTCGTATTTCTTATAATGGATATGTAGGAGCACAAAAAGCAACAGAATTGGTAGATCGTATGAGTTCATATGATTATGCCAGATTATATAATCAATCATTGGTAGATAACGGATTGAATGCCCGTTTTTCAGATGATGATTTGCAAAAGTTTAAAGATGGTTCTTCTCCTTATACACATCCTAATACAAACTGGTATGATGAAGCTTATCAAACAGGTGTACAGCATTCTCATAATGTAAGTGTAAGCGGTGGTACGGAAGATGTGAAATATATGGGTTCTGTTGGTTATTTGAATCAAACAGGTATTCTTCCGAATGCAGAACGACAGCAGTTTAATGGTCGTACTAATTTGGATATGAAACTAAATTCCCGTTTAACTGTTCGTTTAAATCTGGCTTATATTAAAAACGATTATTCAGATCCTAACTCTTCATATGCAGGAGGTAGTTCAGACCAGATTATTCGTCAATTAAACCGTATGGCTCCGTGGATTGTAAATCGTTATGAAGATGGTACTTACGGAACAATTTCTGATGGAAACCCAATTGCGTGGTTGGATGCGGATCAGACAGTTGATCGTAAAAATCAGAATTTCTCAGGAACATTGGCGGCTGACTATAAGATTATAGATGGATTGGTAGCTACGGTTACAGGATCTTATGTAAATAATCAGCAACATTATCGTGCATTCCAAAAGTATATTAAATACAATGCCAATAAAGAGACTGAGCCTAATAAGCTAAATGAAAACTATTATGGATGGCATCGGGCAACATTCGATGCATTGCTGAATTATGATAAGTCATTCGGACAACATAATTTGAAAGCAATGGCAGGTTGGCATACTGAGAAGTATGATTATACAGAAAATACAATGGAACGTAAAAACTTCCCGACAAATGATCTGGATGATATGAATGCAGGTGATGCGGCAACTCAGAAGAATACGGGATATACACGTTCTTTGGCAATGATTTCTTGGTTTGGACGTGTTAATTACGATTATGCCGGAAAGTATTTATTAGAAGCTAATATTCGTTCAGATGCATCTTCGCGTTTTGCTGATGGACATCGTTGGGGATATTTCCCTTCATTCTCTGGAGCATGGCGTTTGAGTGAAGAAGGCTTTATGGAAAATGCTAAGGATTGGTTGAGCAATTTGAAGCTTAGAGCTTCTTGGGGATTATTAGGTAACCAAGATGCGTTGGATGATTATTATCCTTGGATGAGTACATATAATGTAGATGCAAGCTACCCATTAGGAGGAACATTGCAATCCGGATATTATCAGAAGTCTTATAAGCTGTCTACTATTACTTGGGAAAAGGCTAGAACTTGGGGACTTGGTTTGGATGCAACGATCAATAATAAGATTAATTTTACTTTTGATTATTATGATCGCAAGACAACAGGTATCATTATGGACGTTCCTGTTCCTAACGAATTCGGATTGGATGCCTATAAAGATAATGTAGGATCAATGGTCAATCGTGGTGTTGAATTGATATTGAGTTACAATAATCAATGGGGTGACTGGTCTTTTGGCGCTACTGCTAATATGGCTTATAATAAGAATAAGATTTTGGATTTGGGTGGTGTTGAATCAATGGTTGATCCCAACAATGAAAATAAACGTCGAATCCTTGGTGAACGTTTAAATTCTTACTATGCATATAAGGCAGATGGTTTCTTTAGTTCGGATGAGGAAGCTCAGGCATGGATGAATAAATATTCAACACAAGAAGGTTATCCTTTTGGAACAAGACAGTTTAAAGGTGGTGATTTGATTTATCAAGATACCAATGGAGATGGTAAGATTACATCTGATGACCGTACAATCATTGGATCTTCAGATCCTTCTGTTACTTTTGGTTTGAACTTGAATGCCGGATATAAAGGATTTGATTTGTCAATGGTATTTTCAGGTGCAGCAGGTGTTTATCGTTTGATCAACCAAGAAGTAACTGGATATTTTAATGGTGACGATTCTCACCCGGCAACTGTATGGTTAGATGCTTGGACTCCTGAAAATCAGGATGCAACAATGCCGCGTATTGCATATTCAACGACATCTCCAAGTTTGTCTTCAAATGTAGTATCTTCATTCTGGATTCAGAATGCAAGTTATTTGCGTATGAAGAATTTACAATTTGGTTATTCTCTGCCAAAGAGTGTTATAAAGTCTGTTGGAATTGAAAATTTACGTTTCTATTATTCAGTAGAAAATCTATTTACAATTCATAATATGTTGGTTAACGTGGATCCTGAAATCCCAGTAGAACGTGGTTCAAACTTCCCGTTGACACAAACTCATGCTTTTGGTGTGAACATAACATTCTAAGTAACGATTTATTTAAGGTAAAAATTATAATTATAAGAATATATGAAACGTTTATTAGTATATATGCTAGCAGGAATGTCTTTGATAGGGACTTCTTGTTCAGACTTTTTGGAGACAATCCCTCATGATGCCTTGTCTCCTAGTACGACTTGGCAAACAGAAGCTGATGCAGAGAAGTTTTTGATTGGCTGTTATGATGGTTGGGCTGATGAATCTGGTATATTATATTGGGACTGTGGTTCTGATTTCGGATTTAACTATCATATCCATGAGGGATGGCGAAATATAGGAAATGGAAGTATGACTGCAAGTAATCAAGTAGCAGGTTATTATTCATTTAGTATGATTCGCCGTTGTAATGATTTCCTGACAAATATTGCGAATATAGAGTTCGCAGAGGAGTCTAAAAAGAATAATATGATAGGACAAGTAAAGACGATTCGTGCTTATCAGTATTTTTTGATGAACTGGATCTATGGTGGTGTACCTATCATTGAGTCTTATGAGACGGCAGAAGAAGCTCAAGTACCTCGAAATTCAGAAGAAGAAGTGAAGAACTTTATTTATAATGAATTGGATGAGGCTATTCCAATGTTGTATGATGCTCCAGAAGCAAGTGGTTACATTGCTAAAGGTACTGCTTTGGCTTTGAATATGCGTGCTTCATTATTTTATGGAGATTATCAGCGTGCCAAAGATGCGGCAAAAGCAATTATGGATTTGGGAATCTACGAATTAGATCCGAGTTATGAAAATCTGTTTACTTTAGCGGGTCAAAATTCGAAAGAGATTATTGCATCTGTTCAGCATGATGAAAATTTATATTCAAATTGGATGATTGCAACCATGTATAATAATGCTGACGGAGGATGGTCATCTATGGTTCCTACTCAAAACTTGGTTGACACTTATGAAATGAGTAATGGTTTGACAAAGGAAGAAGCAGGTAGTGGTTATGATGCAACTCATCCGTTTGCCAACCGTGATCCTCGTATGGCTATGACAGTTCTTTATCCTGGTATGGACTGGGTTGGATTAACTGGTAAAACAATATTAAATACGTTGGATGCAACTATTGATGGGGCAAAGAATCCTAACTATCCGGATGATGCAGATAATGCTTCTAAAACGGCTTTAACATGGGCTAAATATTTGAATCCTTATACGCAATATGGAGATATTTGGAGTACAAATGCTCAGCCAATAGTTTTCCGTTACGCAGAGGTTTTATTGAGTTATGCTGAAGCCGAAAATGAATTGAATGGTCCTTCTGCAGAAGTTTATAATTTATTGAATCAAGTTCGTAATCGAGTTGGTATGCCTGATGTAGATCAGAATAAATATAATAATCAGGCTAAGTTGCGGGAATTGATCAGACGTGAACGTTCTGTAGAATTAGCAGGAGAAGGTTTACGCCGTCAGGATATTATTCGTTGGAAGGATGACAGCGGAAAGATGTTAGCAGAGACAGTCTTAAATGGACCTTTAACTCGTGTTGTGGGAACTGTCAATACTTCTGAACCAGATCCGACAAAGCGTGCTACTATATCTGGAACTGCTTTAGTTGAAAATCGAGCATTCGCTTCTTACAATCGCTATTTACCGATACCGCAGAGTGCTATCGACAAGAATCCTAATTTGAAACAAAACGAAGGATATTAATATTCTGTTTGAAATAAAGTTTTTTAAGAAAGGGATGTATTGGCAGAGCCAATATATCCTTTTCATTTGTAATGAGAAACACAATATTTTATGAAATGTAGCAGTGTATTGTATTATTGTCTGGTCTCTATTTGTGTATTGTTTATAAATAGCAGTTGCAGCAATTCTTCATTAGGCCGGGAAACATTAAACATGAATACCGATTGGGCTTTTTATCGGGGTGATATAAAGGATGGATGTGCAACGGAATTGGCAGACTCTAATTGGATTCCGGTCGTATTACCTCATATTATGCAACTGGAAAAGAAACATTGCGGAGGTAATTCTATTTATGATGGTATAGGTTGGTACCGCCGTTATTTCAAATTACCCCGAAAATATGCGGATAAACGTGTCGTGGTTTCTTTTGAAGGTGTGATGACAAACTGTGAAGTCTATTTGAACGGTAAGAAAATAACAGAGCATCATGGCGGATATATGGGATTTGTCGCAGATTTGACCGGGCAGATCAAGTGGAATGAAAATAATGTTTTGGCTATTCGTGTTTCGGCGGAGCCGGATCCATTAACACCTCCTGGAAAACCACAAGATAAGATGGATTTTTACTATTATAGTGGAATTTACCGGGATGTAAGGATGATAGTTACGGATAAGGTATATATAACGGATCCTTTGCAAGAGGATCTTGTTGCTGGAGGTGGTCAGTTTGTAACATTCCCGGAAGTAACACAAGATAAAGCCCGGATTCATCTTTCTACGCATATCCGGAATATAACAGATACTGAAGAATCATTAATTGTCCGTTCTGTATTAAAAGATTCTACGGGATGTGTTGTTGCCCAGGAAGAAGCTTCTGTCAAGTTGGGTGGCTTGTCGGATCAAACGGTTGTACAAGACTTGACTGTTGAGCGTCCAGCATTGTGGCACCCTTATTCTCCTAATTTATACCTGTTGCAAACCCAACTATTATCGGGTTCTTCAGTATTGGATCAAGTAGAACAGCACATAGGAATTCGAACAATTAGTTATACAGCTAAGGATGGCTTTTTTATTAATGGAGAGAAATTATATTTACGCGGGGCAAATCGTCATCAGGCATATCCGAATGTAGGAGATGCGGCTTCTAATTCCATGCAGGAAAGAGACGTGATTGATTTGAAGCGAGGTGGTTATAATGCTGTTCGGGCAGCACATTATCCTCAAGATCCTGCCTTTTTGGAAGCTTGTGATAAATATGGATTGTTAGTAGTTGAATGTATTCCGGGTTGGCAGTTTTATAATCCTGATTCAATTTTCATCAAGCGTCTTTATCAGGTAGGGCGACAAATGATTCGCAGGGATCGCAATCATCCTTCTGTTGTACTTTGGGAGACAGCCTTAAATGAATCAAGATATCCGGTATCTTTAGCAAAAGAAATATATGAGTTGGCACATGCCGAATATCCGGGAGATCAAATGTACACAGCCGGTGATTATTTCGGTCATGCCGAAATGGAACCCTATTATGATGTCTTTTATAAACAAGTATCCAAGTTTCCGAAGGATGGAGATGTCATGAGTAATTATCCGGAAGACTTCCTTTCTATCAAACCCTTGTTTACAAGAGAATGGGGAGATGGTGTAGGAGAAAAACCTCGTGTCAGCTTGAAGGAGAGTGAAGAAGAACAGATGCGTCAATGTCGTAGCCGAATTGAACAATTAAATGGAAAAGGTTACTTCGACTGGTGTATGCTGGATGCGAATCCAACTATGGGAGGACATTTTGTATGGAGTTATAATGATTATGCCCGGGGTAGTCAGGATGAAACGATGTATAGCGGAGTAGTCGATATGAACCGTTATCCGAAGTTTAGTTATTATATGTTGCAAAGTATGCGGAATCCTGCTATCTCGCAAGCCGGATTATATGACGGTCCCATGGTGTTTATTGCTTCCTATAATGCATCGGCCGATTTTGCTTCTTCAACGACGGATATTACAGTTTTTTCCAATTGTGAGGAAGTTCGCCTTTATCGGAATGACAGATTAATAGGAACACAGACTCGAGCAGAACGAACGCCTCTTTATCGTTCGATTGTGGAAAAAGGTGGTAGTCCGATGTTTGTCTTTAATGCAGGAGGCTATGAAGCAGGTACCTTAAAGGCTGAAGCTTTGATTGGAGGAAAAATAGTAGCGACACATCAAGTAATGACGGCTGAGAAACCGGACCATTTGGAAATAGATATAAAGACGAATGGAATAACTCCTATAGCCGATGGTTCGGATATGATTCCTGTATATGTGAAGGTGTGTGATAAGAATGGTTCTCTGGTTGCAGATTCACAGCAGGAGATCAGTTTCCGAGTTTCGGGAGAAGGAAGCCTGATAGGGGATACGATTCGTCGTATAGGAATTAATCCTCAACAAGCCGAAGGCGGAATTGCTTTTGCTTTTGTTCGGACAACCAAGAATGCCGGGAAAATTATCGTAGAGGCTTTGGCTGATGGATTAGTATCAGGAAAAGCTGAAATAGAAACGATACCCAGTGATGATTCATTTTTATCGGATGGAGAACATCTCCCATTTACAGGAGGAGAAGAAGATCATGTTGTGGTGAAACCTTCTTCTTGGCAAAAGCGAATCTTGGAGAAACCTCGCTTGAAGATTCAGTCTGTTCGGGTTGATAGTGGTCTGCGGGAGTATCCGCCATCTAACATAATAGACAATGACGATACTACGTGGTGGATTGCGAATGATGATAAATGTCCGCAAGTAATCACGTTAGTATTGGATCGTGTGACGTATGTTTCAGCGAGTCGTATTTTGTTCCAAAAAGACAGTTCTTCGTATAAGCATAAGGTAGAAACCTCAAAAGACGGAGAACGTTGGGAAGTCTTGTATGAACGGGAATGTACAGGTTGGGAATTTAAACCCATGACAGTTGACCGGGAGATAAAATATTTTCGTGTTACAATCAGCGGAGTTTCGGAAGGACGTGCTGGTTTAGGCGAAATCTCCTTATATTAATCAAGAAATAGTCTGGTATATGAAAAAAGTATTATTGATTTTATTTGCTTTGTTTTCTACGGCAAGTCTTTTTGCCCAACAGAAGCCATTTGATATCGAACATGCTCCGGCTCCATTGTTCCGATGTCCTATTTATGATGGTCCGACAGATCCGACCTTGGAATGGAATGAAGAACGTCAGGAATGGTGGATGTTTTATACGCAACGTCGGGCCAACGTAGAGAATTTACAAGGAGTTGCTAATGTGTATGGCTCTAAAATAGGTATTGCTGCAACCAAAGATTATGGGCGAAACTGGTATTATATAGGTACGGCAAACATACCGGAACCACAACAAGGGCAAAGTACATTTTGGGCTCCGGATGTGTTCCGAGACAAAGATACTTATTATATGATCGTTACTTTCATTCCGGGTATTCATCCATTCTGGGGTGGTGACTGCCGTTTGGTATTTTATAAAAGTAAAGATTTGTTGAATTGGGAATTGGTTGAAGAAATAGAAAATACACATGGTTGTATCGATGCATCTGCATTCCAAATGCCGGATGGAACTTGGAAAATGTGGTATAAGTCTCCAGATTCGAAGACATATACGGGTGTAAGTAAGAATCTGGAAACTTGGAAAGTCACAGGCTTGTGTGAAATTGATGATGTTCCTCATGAAGGTCCCATTGTGTTTTATTGGAAAGGTAAATATTGGAATATCATAGATGAGTGTAATTTGGGTTATGTTGGTTTGCATTGTTACGAATCAGAAGATGCAACTCATTGGACATATAATTCAACCATACTCAACAAGCCAGGACTTCGTCCGGATGATTTTGACCAAGGTCGTCATTGTGATGTAGTCGTTGTCGATGACCGTGCTTTTATTTTTTATTTTACGCATCCGGGTCGTACTTACAAGATGGATGGCATGGAAGTAGAAGAGAATACCAGGAATTATCATCGAGCATCTATTCAGATAGCAGAACTTGAATATGTGGATGGTAAAATTGTTTGTGACAGAGATCGCTACTTCAAGAAAGTACCATCGCCAATAGAACGAAAGAAGTAATTAGCAGAAGTAACGAGAATCATTTTCAATCATAATGAAGATTGTTTTTGATTCTCGTTATTTTTATTTGCAGTTTAGCCTTCCTGCAATTTCTTTTATCGGGTATATGTAGGAAGAATCTTATTTATCTACTACTATGATTTTTGCAAATTATTTACGATAAAATAGGTTTATATTTCTCATTTCTTTTGATGACTGCAAACATCCTTGTCACAATTTTAGCTCGCAGCACATTGATTACGGACATCTTGTTCTTGCCTTCAGCAACTTTCCTTTCGTAATACTTCTTCAGTTCACCGTCAATCCGATGTGTTACTGCCACGGCAGCCAAGTGAAGAAGTCTTTTCATTACTTTGTCTGCCCGGTGCGATACCTTTGCTTTCGAGTGTAGGGAACTTCCGGAAGAATAAGAGAACGGAGCAACTCCAGCATAACAGTTGAACTTCCTCGGATCATCAAAACGTGTAAATGCTTCTGTTGTGATAATCATATTGGTTGCCACCACACATCCTACGCCGTCTATGGACATCAACAACTCCCTCTGCCTGAACAGTACGGGACAGGAAGCTATCACCTCGTCCATTTCGTCCGTAATGGCTTGTATGGCTTCCTCCAAGTCATCCATCAACGCACACAAACGCTTCATCTTACGTTCATACAGGGATTTCGGCATATAATCCTTTTGGTCTTTCATCTGTCCTTTATATTTGGCCAAATCAGTCACATACAGGGTACGTTCGGATTCCAACTGCTTCAATCTTTCAATCTCTTCAGTTGGACGTTCATAATACCGCACCTTGTCCTGAAAGCGTCTGGCATAGATGGCGATACGTTTGGCATCCACTTTGTCATTCTTTCCTCTTTGCACACCAGAAGAGTATTTGATTTCGGCTGCGTTTTCAAGCCACAACTTGCATTCCACCGCTTTACAGGCACAAGCCAAAGGAAATGTGTGCTGCCCGGTATGCTCCGCACAGACAAGCATTTGACCGCTTGCTATCCCATAATCCTTTTCCAAATGATGAAGAAACGACATGATTGCGCCTTGATGATTGGCAGTTTCCTCTTCATGGACAACCTTTCCTTCAAACATCACACAGAAGTCCAACTTCTTTTTTGATACGTCCACACCGATAAAATAAAAATTTTCCATATTTTCATATTAAAAGTTTTCTAAAAAAGGCTTGAACTTAACCTAACTACCTTAACAATGGATGTTAACCTACTATCTGGGTATGGGTTCAAACAAGCAGGAAGTCCGTTTAGAAAAATGGAACTTGTATATTCCTGATGAAAAAATGGTTCACTTCCTGCATCCTTTCTTTGCTTCACAAATTTATCCTTTCTATTTTATCTGTAATACTCGGATGCAAATCTAAGGTATTGAATAAGACTTTTCACTATATTTAATAGGTACGGGGAGCTTGATTCAAGTTCCCCGTCTTAAATTTGTAGAATCAATACTAAACTATATAATACGATGAAAACAAGATTATCATTATTGGCAGCAGCTTTGCTGTTCGCTTTTACGACGGTTCAGGCAGAGAATGAGATCACAATAGGGGTGATTCAGTATGATTTGAGTGATATTGATAAGAGCTTTAAGGATCTGCATGATCAGGGATTTGGCTCTTGTGAGATTAATTATAGGAGTAATACATTGACGAAAGAATTTGCAGAACAGGTTAAGGCTGCATCCAAGAAACATCAGATTAAAGTGACAACAGTTGTGGGTGTCCCTGGTTCTAAAAGTGTTTGGAATTTCCGGCAGGGACCTGCAACGATCGGTCTGGTTCCGACAGAAGAAAGAGCTGAAAAGATAAAAGTTTACCATGAAATGATAGATTTTTGTGCAATGGCAGATATTCCAGCCATGCATTCTCATTTTGGATTTATTCCGGAAGATCCGTCTTCTGCTCAGTATAAAGATTTCATCAAAGTCATGCAGGATCTGGCTAATTATGCGAAAGAACGGAATGTCATGATTTACTTTGAGACAGGTCAGGAAACACCGACTACATTGATTCGTGCCATAAAGGACATAGGTACGGGTAATGTATTTATCAATTGCGACTTGGCCAACTTATTGATGTATGGTAAGGCTAACTCTTTGGATGCTGTAAAACTGTTTGGTCCGCTGATTAAGGAGTTTCATGCAAAAGACGGGAAATATCCTGATCCGAATAATCCGTATGAGTTAGGAGCGGAAGTTCCAATTCCTACAGGTGAAGTAAATTTTCCGGCTGTTATTGCCGAATTGAAGAAACAAGGCTTCAAAGGTGCTGTTACCATAGAATGTGAATTAAATGGAACACGCCATGACTATGTGGTTAAAACTCGTAAATATCTGCAGGAATTGCTAGATAAATGATATATTTGACAAATTATTAGCAGATACATCAAAAATTGTACAGAATTTAATTGTTAATCAGTAAAAATAGTTACTATGGGAACGAATAGAAGGGACTTCCTGAAAACCCTGGGAGGCGTAGCGCTATTTTCTATTGTGCCGCGTCATGTATTGGGGAACGGTTACATTGCACCAAGTGATCAATTGACAAAAGGTATTATTGGAACGGGAGGAATGGGCCGTGGTCATTTAAATTACGGTGGAACTCGTTTGGTTGCCGTTTGCGATGTAGATAAGAATCATTTGGAGTTGGGAAAGAATCTGGTAAAAGAAAAGATAGCCGCTTATCATGATTTCCGTGATTTGATATTGGATCCGAATGTGGATATTGTTCATATTGCCACTCCTCCTCATTGGCATGGTATTATGTCGGTTGAGGCTGCCAAAGCTGGTAAAGATATTTGGTGTGAGAAACCTATGACAAGAACAATTGGTGAAGGAAAGCGTGTGATGGAAGCAGTGAAACAGTACGGACGTATGTTCCGTCTGAATACTTGGT
>ULNH01053378.1_pt1 | contig 12014 bp, 8 predicted proteins | sample 1951871 | NCBI WGS metagenome assembly ULNH01 (sample SAMEA4835572, study PRJEB28245) | human gut metagenome | biome: gut microbiome; material: fecal sample | place: Denmark | collected 2008 | reverse complement strand
ATGATTGCTTGTCGCAACGTGAAAAACTACGAAGCTGTGCTGGACGGTGTGTTGGACGCCGTGAAAAACCAAACCTTTGCGGAAAACACGCACGCAGGTCAGTACAGCGACAGTTTGGCAGGCGAAAGCGTCTACTTCACATATTACCGTGTCAGCCAAGACTACGCCATAACAAAAATGTCGACAATGAGCACGGGGGACAATGCAAACATAACATTCAACAATAACGGCAACTACAATCAATTTATAATACATGCAACAGGAAATGTGGGTGATTTGTCGCATTACGATTTGCAAATAAGTGTGGGTAATTGTCAAGAAGACATTTCACTGGAAATCAAAGTGCAAACGGTAGACGACAACTACAACACGGTGGTGGCGGTGCTGGACAGTTCCGATTTGCAAGGCAGCGCAACGACGGCAAACGGAAAGTTTGTTGTTGACAAAAACACCACATGGCAAGGCACCTTCAATTTGCCCAAAACAACGGCAATAGTGTACAGTGAACAGTACGCCTATTCCGACGGCACCGTATCGGAAAACAACCAAATTGTAACCTATGCCGACGGTCAGATTCTTTTCCGTCAGGGCGACGTCAAGGATTGTCTTATTGTCTACGTTACAGCCTACGACAAATTTGGCAGAGAAATAAATCTTGACGCTACCTACGGCATAAGCATTAAACTTACCAATATATTTCAAATCAACTGAAACACAGCACACATTGTTTGTCCAGACTAACGCTAGGCGCACACAACACATTTCAAAATAAAATTTGCACAAAACACCGCAAGAGAAAAACGCTTTTGCGGTGTTTTTTCTGTTGCGGTTTTCAAACAAAACAGACTTTCAGCGTTAATTGACATCAAAACAACATACAAATGCGCTGTCCTTTTTCACTGCGTTGTGAAGTCTTATTGACGGGTAGTTTGGGCGTTACGGCATATTTATCGAAAAAAATGTCAATAACATTGGTATGAGAACAAAACAACCGCCTGCATTCGGGGCTAATGCCGATGAAAGGGAAAGTTGCGTGCCGCAGAAGTTGCAAAATCCCGTGGAAGAAAAGGTGAAAAGGTGAAAAAACAAAAAGATTCCGTCAATTACAACAGTGAAATTTCCAAAGAAAACTACAAACAATATGTATTTGACAAAATGCCGAAAAGTTCCCACTGGAAAAATATGTTTTGGGCTTTTGTGGTGGGGGGTACCATTTGCACAATAGGGCAGGCGCTAATAGAATTTTACAAAATCTGGTTTGAATTGCAGGACGCCTCCGTGCTTGCATCGGCAACGCTTGTCTTCATTGCGGCACTTTTGACAGGTTTCGGCGTTTACGACAACATCGGACGTTTTGCCGGCGCAGGGTCTACAATACCGATAACGGGTTTTTCCAACGCAGTGGTGTCGCCTGCGCTGGAATTTCGTGCCGAAGGCTACATCTACGGCGTTGGCGCAAAAATGTTTCAGATTGCAGGCCCCGTAATAGTTAACGGAGTTACTATTTCTGTCATAGTAGCAATCATAACGCTGATTTTCGGAGGAATTTGAGTTGCAGTACTACAAAAAGCGCACAGTCAGCCTGAAAAACTGCTTTGTTTTGGACGGTTACACGATTGTAGGTCCCAAGGAAAACGACGGCAGGTACGGCCATTTTTTCGATTTTGCCTTGCAGGATGACAAATTCGGGCAAAACACCTTCGAACGTGCGGAACGAAAAATGTTTGAACACGCCATTGACGGAGTGATAGGCAAGTGCAACCTCAACAACAACGACGTTGACGCCGTCATCGGCGGCGATTTGCTCAATCAGATTACCTCGGCATCCTTTGCCGCACGCAAACAGCATGCCGGCTTTTTGGGATTGTACAACGCATGCGCCACCTTTGCGGAATCGCTGATAGTGGGCAGTGCAATGTTGTCCGTGGGTTTGGACAACGTGGTGTGCGTTGCGGGAAGCCACTTTTCCACGGCGGAAAGGCAGTACCGATATCCGCTGGAATTGGGTGTGTTGCGTTCCCCTGTTACGCAATGGACGGCAACGGGTGTGGGAGCAACTTTGCTTACTTCCGACAAACAAAACGCCACGGCAAAAATTACGTCGGCAACAATAGGCAGAGTGGTGGACTACGGCATAATGGACGCCAACAATATGGGGGCGGCAATGGCGCCATCCGCATGCGACACTATCGTTACTTTTTTTGAAGATACAATGAAAAACGTAGACGATTACGACGCTATTTTCACCGGTGATTTGGGAAAACTTGGCAGTGAAATTCTGATTGACCTCACCCGTCAAAGGGGACTTGACATTTCCGAAAAACTTGTGGACTGTGGCGGAACGCTTTTTTACGAAGAACAGAAAACCTATCAAGGGGCAAGCGGTGCGGCATGTTCGGCAATTGTATTCAACAGTTACATTCTCAGCAAACTGCGCAAAAAACAATTCAAAAAAATTCTTTTGGCAGGAACGGGCGCTTTGATGAGTCCTACAACTTCATTTCAGGGGGATAGTATTCCTGCCGTAACGCATCTTGTGGAGGTAACAATCTGATGGACACTTTTCTGATGTTTATAAAAGCCTTTTTGGTTGGGGGCGGAATTTGCATGATAGGGCAAATAATAATCAATTTCACCCACCTAACCAACGGAAAAATACTTGTGCTGTTTCTGATAAGCGGTGCCGTTTTGGAAGGGTTCGGACTGTACAGCAAACTTATAGAATTTGCAGGCGCAGGCGCAAGCGTTCCCATTTCCGGTTTTGGTTGCGCTCTCGTCAAAGGAGCGGTGCAAACCGCCAAAGAGGAGGGCTTTTTCGGCGCACTTAAAGGCGGACTTGCCGCCTGTGCAATGGGCGTTTCCGTGGCTATTGTTTCGGGGTACATTGTCGCAGTTATTTTCCGTCCCAAAACAAAAAAGCAGTAGAGGTTTTTGCCTTGGCTTACGTGTACTATTTGCCTTGGCTTGTATACCTTTTCAACAAACAATTACGTTACAAAACGCCTGCGAATGTTTTTTTGGGGGTTCGAAATAAAGCATCGCATTTTCGGGACGTTTTGTGTCCTTTCGGGAAATTTTTGCAAAACTCTTGCTTTACGCCAAAAAATTGTAACCTTTGAGCCTTTTTGAGAATATAATTAGACAAAAAGGTATATTATGCGTTACATAGTAGTTGACAAAGCGGCAAAACTGAAAAGACGGCGCAAAATCGTGCAAAAAATCGTCGCCATTTTCATGGCAATGGTGATTGTTGCCTTGGCGATAGCCTTGTGGGTGTATTGGAAATCTATGACGCCCACAATACTTGATATTGCGCAAGTTCAGGTGAAGGCGCAAACGACACAGGCTGTAAACGAAGCGGTGCTTTCCGTATTGCAGGGGGTGGATTACGCCGATTTTGTTACCGTCGAAAAAAACAGTCAAAACGAAGTAGTGCTTATTACCGCAAACAGCAATTCGGTGAATCAACTTGCACGCAACGCATCCATTGTTACGCAAGGCAAAATAAACACGCTTTTTCAACAGGCAATTTCCATTCCTTTGGGTACATTGTCGGGAATACCGTTGCTGAGCCAACTGGGACCTGACGTCAACATTGTGATTGACCCTGTCGGAACGGTGCAATGTTCCTTTGTTTCTCACTTTGAAACGGCGGGAATAAATCAGACTTTGCACCGAATTTACCTCAACGTGAGCAGTACCGTGGACGTGATAATTCCTTCTTCACATCAGGTGGTGCAAATAGAAACGCCCATTCTGGTGTGCGAAACGGTAATAGTGGGCAAAGTTCCCGACACTTTCCTGCAAGGCGGTTTGCTTTTGGGACAGTCGCAACAACAGTAAAGTAACCTTGACGTCAATAAAGATGAACAAATACAATCTGTAAGCAATGCGGAAAATCTTTCTTTCGCCAAACCGCACCTCAGAAAAATGTAAAACTTTCGCCTTTTTTAACGGTAGCATTGACTTCATGCTGACAACTTGCCTTTTTTTTCATCACATATGGTGTTTGATGCTCTTTAAGACGGTGCATCTGCACCTTTGCGACGCATGATTACAGGCAAATTTGCCAAATTGTGTCTGTCAAGCAAAAAAGGTGCAAAATTGACGTTGGCGCAAAATCGACGTTGTTTTTTCGTCCAACAGTTTGCAAACTTCAAGAAAACCTACGCACAAAATGCGTTTCAGTTGAAGCAGTTTCCTGTGTACCGCAAAAGTCTGTACAAATTGTGCAGACTTTTTTCCGTAAATGTTGCTGAGCATCTTATCAGGCATTTTCATGCAACGTGTAAGCAGGCTGTGTAACGCAAGCATTTTTCAATTTCTGCGGGAATTACCACCGTCAGACACTCTTTTACCTGCAAAATATTTTTCATTACGTCAACGTCTGTCGCTGACAACGGACAAAGAATTTGTGCCTGAAAACTGTTGTCAAACAGGTTAAATTTTGATATACTGTTACAAAACGATGATAAAGTGCAAGAGTTTGCGAACAACAGGGTTTCAGCGAGCGGGAAACGGTGCGAGTCCTGCCCCTGCGCAAAAAGATATTCCCTTTGGAGTTTGTGCGGTGAAAAGTAGTCGCATGCGGTTTGTTCCCGTTATCGGACACAAGAGAAAAAGGGCTTTGCCTTTTTTGAAATTAGGTGGTACCACGAAATTTTCGTCCTATGCTTAGCAGGGGCGTTTTTTAATTACAAGGAGTTTGTTATGGATAAAATCACGGAAATTCGGGAGTTGTGCGTGGCAGAACTGACAAAATGCACATCTCTTTCCGCATTGCAAGATCTCAAAGTTAAGTATCTTGGAAAAAGCGGCGAACTTACAGTACTTCTCAAAAGCATCAAGGATCTTCCTGCGGAGGAACGTCCGTCTTTCGGCGCAAACGTCAACAGGCTCAGAAACTATCTGGAAGACGCATTTGCCCAAACTACGGCAACACTCAAACAAAAGGAAATGCAGGACAAGTTGCAAAACGAAAAAGTGGACGTCAGCGTTTGCACAATGCAACCGTGGGGAGCATTGCATCCCATCACGCTTGTGGAAAACAGAATAAGCGATTTGCTTGTTTCCATGGGTTTTGAAGTGCTTTCGGGACCGGAAATTGAAACGGACTACTACAATTTTCAGGCTTTGAACATTCCGCAGGACCACCCTGCAAGGGACATGCAGGACACTTTCTACATTACCGACAACATTTTGCTTCGCACGCAGACTTCCGCCATGCAGGCAAGACTAATGGAAAAGAAACAACCTCCCATCAAGATGATTTGCCCAGGCAAGGTCTTCCGTTCGGACAGCGACTCTTCGCACTCGCCGGTGTTTCACCAAATAGAAGGGTTGGTGGTGGATGAAAACATTACGTTGAGAGATTTGAAAGGTACTTTGGAATACCTTGCCAAAAACCTGTTCGGAAAGGACACAAAAGTTCGTTTCCGTCCTTCCTACTTCCCCTTTACGGAACCCAGCGTGGAAGTGGACCTCACTTGCAGTAATTGCGGCGGAAAGGGATGTTCTTTGTGCAAAGGCACAGGCTGGATAGAGGTTTTGGGCGCAGGAATGGTAAACCCTGCTGTGTTGGAAATTTGCGGTATCGACAGCGAAAAGTACACCGGTTACGCCTTCGGTTGGGGCGTGGAACGTATCGCTATGATTAAGTACGGAATTCCCGACATACGATTGTTTTACGAAAACGACATACGCTTTTTGAAGCAGTTTGGAAAATAGGAGAAACAGAACATGAAAGTACCTCTTTCCTGGATTAAAGAATACGTAGACGTAACTGAAGATATAGAAACGCTTTGCAAAAAAATGGTGGACATCGGCTTGGAAATCGAGGAGGTAGACTACCTCGGCAAAAACGTTACCAACGTTAAGGTTTGCCAAATTACGGAAATAAATCAGCACCCCAACGCAGAAAGGTTGCTTTGTTGCAAAGTGGACATAGGCGGGGAAATTATCCCCATTGTAACAAACGACCACCATGTGAAGGTGGGAGATAAGATGCCCGTGGCGTTGCACAATGCGCATCTTGCAAACGGATTGCACATCACAAAGGGCAAAATGCGTGGAGAAGAGTCGTGGGGAATGTTTTGCGGAGCGGAAGAACTCGGCATAACAAAGGACTACTACCCAGGTGCCGACACCGATGGAGTGTTGGTGTTGTTGCCCACGGCGCAAGTGGGAGCAGACATCCGCAGCGAAGTCGGTATCGACGACTACATCCTGGACATCAGCGTCACAAGCAACCGCCAGGACTGCAACAGTGTTTTAGGTCTTGCCCGAGAAGTAGCCGTTGCGCTGGGAAAAACCTGCAAATCACCCGACGTTTCCTACACGGAATCTTGCGCAAAGACAACCGACCTGGTAACAGTGGGCGTTGCGGCAAAAGACCTTTGCACAGGTTATTTTATGCAAGGCGTTACCGACGTGGAAATTAAACCGTCCCCCGTTTGGATGACATCACGTCTTGCCAAGGTGGGACTGCACGGAATAAACAACCTCGTGGACATAACAAACTACGTGCTGTTTGAAATCGGTCAGCCCATGCATGCGTTTGACTACGCCGACATCAACGACCACACAATAATTGTAAGACGGGCGGAAAACGGCGAAAAAATTATTCCGCTGGACGGCAAAGAATACACTTTGACAAGCGAAGACCTCGTCATTGCCGACAAAACCCGTGCCGTAGGACTTGCAGGCATTATGGGCGGAGCAAACTCCGGCATTAAAAACACAACCAAATGCGTAATGTTTGAATCGGCAAGTTTTGCAAGAGGCAACATACGCAAAACCAGCAGACGTTTGGGATTGCGTTCCGATTCTTCCGCACGTTTCGAAAAGGGTATCGAAACTTACACAAACAACTTGGGACTTTCCCGTGCTTTGCATCTGGCGGAACAGTTGCATTGCGGAAAAATCACTTGCGGAAGAATTGCCGTAGGGGAAGTTGCAAAGGAAAAAACGATAAGTTTCAAAAAACAAAAGGTGGAAAAACTGTTGGGAATTGTCATTCCCGATGAGGAAATAAGGCGTATTCTCAACTTGCTCAACATAGGAGTTGAAATTACCGACGACACACTCACCTGCACGGTACCCCCTTACAGGGACGACATCGCAAGAGATTGCGACATTGTGGAAGAACTTATCCGTGTGTACGGCTACGACAACATAACCGGCACTTTGATGGAAAATTCTCACATTACCTGCGGCGGAAAAACACAGGAAGACAAGTTGTGCGACAAAGTGCGCAGTGTGCTTACAGGCATGCGTTACAACGAATGTGTGTTTTATCCTTTCGGCGGAAAAGCTTTGTTTGACAAAGCATCGATAGAACCTGTGGATGAAAGCAAGTATATTCACATTCTCAACCCGATAGGGGAAGAACTTTCCCTTATGAACACATCGCTTGCGCCGAATATGCTGCAATGCGTATCGCTTAACCTCACAAGAAACATGCACGATTTGCGTTTGTTCGAGATAGGAAAGGCGTATCTTGCGGACAGTTTGCCCTTGACAACCCTTCCCGTTGAGGAAAAACGTCTTTCGGTGGCTGCAACGGAAGTAACGTTTGAACAGTTCCGTGATGTTGTGTTGCAGGTTGTTCATGCTTTTGTGGACGGAGGCGTTAAACTTGTGCGTTCACAAAACACTGTTTTGCACCCGGGAATTTCCGCCGATATCTACATTGACGGAAAGTTGTGCGGTAGTTTCGGCAAAATCCATCCGCAAATTGCGCAAAACTTCGACATTGGGGTGGATTGCTACTTTGCGGAAATCGTGCTTCAGACACTGTTTGACGCCAGACGTTCGGAAATCGTTTTTGAACCTTTCGGAAAGTTCCCGTCCATCACACGAGATTTTGCCTTCGTTACGGACGAAGATACTGCCGCTCAGGACATAATGAACGAATTTTTGGCGTTGCCTCACGTTTGTCAGACAAATTTGTTTGACGTGTACCGCAGCGAACAGATTGGCGTCGGCAAAAAAAGTCTGGCAATTTCCGTGGAATTTAAGGACAACACCAAAACATTGCAGGACAGCGACATAGAAAAACAGGTAGGCAAGGCGTTGAAAAACATAAAGGAAAAATACGGAGCGGAACTGCGTTAGATGAAGGGCAACTACGAAATTCTTGCACCTGCCGGAAGCGAACAACAGTTGACTGCGGCGGTAAACAACGGGTGCAATTCCGTGTATCTCGGTTTAGACGGTTTCAACGCACGGATGAAAGCACCGAACTTCACTGCTCAAAACATAGGGCAGTGGGTGGATTATTGTCATTTTTTCGGCGTCAAAGTCTACGTTACCGTCAACACATCACTTAAAAACGAAGAATTTGACAGCGCACGCAAAATGCTTATTACCGCCTACGAGAACAATGCCGACGGCGTAATAGTAACGGATTTGGCATTACTGAAATTTGCCGCAACTCTGCCAAAACCTTTTGAGGTAGTCGCAAGCACCCAGTTGAACGCTCACGACGACTTCGGCGCAAGATTTTTGAAAAAACTCGGGGCAACAACGGTGGTGTGTGCAAGGGAAAGCACCTTGGAAGAAATACGCCGTATCAGTCAAAGCGGTGTAAATACCGAATGTTTTTTGCACGGAGCGTTGTGCGTTTGTCAATCGGGGCAGTGCCTGTTTTCCTCCATGGTGGGCGGAAACAGCGGAAACCGTGGTTTGTGCGCACAGCCGTGCCGAAAACTGTACAAGTCCAACATCGGAAGGTTTACAAAAGGGGCATATCTGCTTTCCCCTTGCGATAACTGCGGATTGCAAACTGCCGAACAACTTTTGAAAAGCGGTGTTACCACATTCAAAATAGAGGGGAGAAACCGCCGTGCGGAATACGCAGGCATTACCTCCGCCGTGTATTCCAAGTTTTTTGCCGCCGGTTTCAAAAGCGATAATAATATGCACGAAACGCTTTGCGAAGCCTACAACAGGGGAAACCTGCCTGCATGCAACTACCTTTACGGCAAAAACGACGGAATAATTTTCCCGTCGGCACAAAATCATATAGGTGTTGCCGTTGGCAAAGTGGTGAAAGGCGGAGTGAAATGCGCTGTCCCCCTCACCAGAGGCGACGGACTTAAAATTTTTGACGGCGAAAAAGAAGTTTGCGGCGGAGTAGCGTTGGAAAGCGGTAGCGGCGTTGTCAGGGTTTCCTTCTCGGGAAAAGTTGCTGAAGGCATGACCGTGCGACGTACAACCGACGTTCTTTTGTGCGAGCAAACGCTAAACGCTCGCAAAAAACTGCCTGTATCGTTGCATTTGCGTGCATTTGCCGATGAAAAGGCACAACTTTTTGCACAGTGCAACGGCACAAATATTTGCGTCGAAAGTGAAGAATTCTGTCAGAAAGCCCAAAATGCGTGCCTTTCGGAGCAACAACTTAAACAACAACTTTGCAAAACAGGCGATTGGCAATATACTATTTCAGACATAGCAATAGAAACAAACGGCATTTTCATGCCAAAATCGCAAATAAACGCTTTACGCAGAAAATGTTTCCAGGTTTTGCACGATGAGATAATTGCCGAATACAACAGCAAATTTTCCGCACGCAAAAACGTGTTGCCGTCGGAATGCGACTACACGGTGCACGACGACGCACAGTTAGTGCAAAAACCGTGTCTTGCAGTAATTTGCAACAATGTCCGTCAAATTGACGAAGCGTTAACTGTTGCGGATTACGTAATTTTGAAGAGTGAAATGCTGGACGAAAAATGCGTAGAAGACGTGGACGGTAAGGGTGTGTTTTTGTACTTGCCGTCATTTTCCGACAACGGCTATCTGCGCAAAATTCTTGAAGGGAAAAAGGTGGGAATTGTTTGCCACAATGTAGGACAGGTACAGTTGGCAAGAGAACTTAATCTCAAATACATTGCCGGCAGCGGTCTCAACATCTACAACGATTACATGGCGGAGATTTTCGAGGATGCCGAAACATTTTTCTATTCGCAGGAACTGACGCTGAAAGAAATAAGTTTGTTTCGTAATAAAACAGGCATAGTGTTTGTTGACGGACAGTTGACATTGATGAAATTGGTGCATTGCCCCTACAAAGTCGTTTTCGGCGGAACCTGTGCCGATTGCAAATCGGAAAAACATCTTCGCTACACCGACGAGTTAGGCAACGAATTCTATTTTTACAGATACAAAGATTCACGCTGTACGTTTGAACTTTGCAACGGCAAAAAACTTTCTGCAGTGGGCAAACTGCACGCATCGGGCAGGTACTGCGTAGACTTCAACCGTGATGTGGTGAAACACTACCTTTTGCTGAACAAGGGAAAAGAGGACGGCTACACGGAGCAACAACCGTTCACCCGTGGCAGACTGTTTTCCAAGATAAACTGACCTCTTGCACAATTATTTACCATGATAAACTCTAAAACTTTGACAAAACTTCAATATGCCGACATAATGGAACAGGTTTCACACTTTGCGGTAAGCAGTGTTGCAAAAGCAAAGGTGCAGAAATTGCGTCCCTTTGCCACCTACGAAGAAGCGCAAAAAGCGTTGGAAGAAGCAAAGCAGGCTTACAGTCTGTTTCAGTACGAAACTTCCTTTGACCTTTCGGTGGACGACGTTGCGGAAATTTGCTCTCTCGCTCGGGTAGGCTCCTGCCTTTCGATGGGGCAATTGTTGCAAATAATGCGCACGCTGCGCACGGCACGCAACCTGCAAACGGCGCTTTTTACCGACTACGGCACAGACATATCGCTGTTGCAAACCCGTGCCTACGCCTTGTACGTAGACAAGGATTTGGAAGAGGACATTGACTTTTGCATTTTGAGCGAAGAGGAAATGAACGACAAAGCGTCGGAACAACTTTTCGCTATCAGAAAAAAAATCAAGGCGATAAACGCCGACATCAAGCAAAAGTTGCAAAGCTACACCAAAAACAGCGAACTTTCCAAGTATCTGCAGGACAGCATCGTTACTTTGCGTGGCGACAGGTACGTTATTCCCGTAAAGCAGGAATACAAAGGTTTTGTAAACGGAATTGTACACGATCAATCGGCAACGGGCGCAACTCTTTTTGTGGAACCAATGGCAATAGTGCAACTGAACAACGCCCTGCGAGAAGCCACTCTCGAAGAAAAAGCGGAAATACAAAGAATTTTGCAGGCATTTACCGACAGAATATCTCCTGTTTCGCAAAAGATCGTTGTTTCGGAAGAAACTATCAGCGACATTGACGTAATTTTCAGCAAGACAAAGTACGCTTTGGAAAATAAATGTACCTTGCCTATTCTCAATGACAGCGGTTTTATAAACCTCAAAAAAGCACGCCATCCGCTGATTGACAAACGTAAAGTTGTGCCCATTTCCGTAAGTTTGGGCAAGGACTACGACATAATTGTCGTTACGGGACCAAACACGGGCGGCAAAACCGTTACGCTGAAAACAATAGGTCTGATGTGTTTACTTGCCATGAGCGGAATGTTCGTCCCGTGTGGCGAAGACAGCGTGGTTTCCTACTTTGACGATATATTTTGCGACATAGGCGACGAACAAAGCATCGAACAAAACCTGTCCACGTTTTCAGGACATATTACCAACTTGCGGGACATTCTCAACGTCTGCAAAAAGGGCGATCTCGTGCTTATCGACGAAGTCGGCGCAGGCACAGAGCCAAACGAAGGCACTGCGCTGGCATTGGCTGTTACGGAATTTTTGCGTAAAAGCGGTGCAAAGTGCGTCATTACTACCCACTACGGAAAACTGAAAGAATATTCGCTTTCCACGCCACGTGTGGAAAACGCCTCAATGGAATTTGACCTGCAAACGCTTGCCCCGACTTACAAACTGATAATGGGGGTGCCAGGCAGTTCCAACGCCTTGGCAATAGCCTCCAAACTGGGAATGCGCAAAGACGTAATAGATTTTGCACGGGAAAACGTTTCCGACGAAAAGTTGGCGTTTGAGCGGGTGCTGCAAAATGCCGACAAAATCAGAAAGCAATACGAAGAACAGTTGGCTGCAGTGGAAAACGAACG
>ULNH01030898.1_pt1 | contig 12075 bp, 11 predicted proteins | sample 1951871 | NCBI WGS metagenome assembly ULNH01 (sample SAMEA4835572, study PRJEB28245) | human gut metagenome | biome: gut microbiome; material: fecal sample | place: Denmark | collected 2008 | reverse complement strand
TCACGCCCCTTCCACTTAACTTTGCCACATCCCGAATGGAATACCCCTTGCGGAGCAAACTTATTACTTCCCTATATTCGGTTCTCCTAATATGCGAGCTATTAGTCCTTTGTTTTATTTCTTCTTTATTCATATTAAGCATCTTGGTTTGTTATTCTCGATTATCTTTCAATCCCTTTTCCAATTCCTCAATAGTCGGCATGGAAGACTTGAAGTCTTTCGGGAAGAGCTTTGACAGTTGATATTCTGATATACCCATTGGTTCCTTGTATGACTCCAAGGCATATTTAGCCACTACGTTGTCTTTGTCCTTACAGATAAGCAAGCCAATGGTTGGATTGTCTATATCGGTCTTGAATTGGTGGTTAATGGCAGATACATAGAAGCTCAATTGTCCTAAGAACGATGGATGGAATGACTGAGCTTTTAGCTCTATGACCACATAGGCATGGAGGTGGGCATTGTAAAACAACAAGTCTGGGAAGAACTCCTGTTGTCCTATCTCCAAGCGGAATTGTCTGCCCATATACGAAAAGCCTTTTCCAAGTTCCAAGAGGAAACGTGTTACATTGTTCACCAATTCTTCCTCAATGTCATGCTCGTCATATTTCTCCCTTAAGTTAAGGAAGTCCAACTGATAAGGGTCTTTGGTCATCTGTTGTGCCAAGTTGCTCTGCACGGCAGGAAGAGTAGATTGGAAATTTGTAACAGCCTTACCATCACGCTCATATAGGTCTGTGTCAAGCCAATTAAGCAACGCATCACGTCCCCAATTATTTTCCCATGTTTTTCTTACAAAGAACAGGGCTTTGTCCATATCATCCTTGCATTTGTCGATGATACGGCGATGATGGTCCCAAGGAATAGAGAACAACAAATTGAAATCATCAACAGGCTGTTGACGTTTTTCAAATTGTTCCGCAACTTGCGGAACATTTGAGTCTGACAACGAATCAGAGAAAAGTTCCGCAGTCTGCGGAATATTTCTATATAGAGGAGCATAGAGTTTGAAAAACTTACTCATATAGCGCAAGTTTATAGGCGAGAACCCTTTTACGCCAGGCATCTCGTTCTTCAAGTCTTGACTGAGATTCTTATAAAAACCAGAGCCGTAAGTGTTGGTATATTGCTTGGCTTCAATGTCTCGTCCCAACTTCCAATAGAAATCCAACAAATAACCGTTGGTGGCACACGATGCTTTAAGGCGATGGCTGTAGAATCGTTCCTTGAGTTCCACAAGCCAGTCCTTGTAGTCGCAATCATCATGAAGGACTACTGCTAAGTCTATATTTTTCTTTGCCATAATTCTAAAACCATTTAATGCTACAAATATAAAATTTTATCGTGATAATCGGTTAAAAATAAATGATTTTTTGAGATTATTGGCATCTATTTAGACAAAATTAAAATTTGTTTGAAGATATTTACGTTAACCATATTGAACTTTCTTCTGTGCTCCTCGGAATAGAGTGAACCGCTCAGGTAAAGCCTTCTGTAATTCTTCAGGCATATCCTGTTTGGTTTTATATGTTGCTACTCCCAAATATTCATCCTTAAACATTGATATTGTTTTCATTGATTGCTTGAAGTCTGGTATCGCTTTCGGAATATTGTTAGGCATATTTTTCTCCTATTTCAACACCTTCTTCTATCTTATTTTCAAGCTGTTGTAATTGGTTCGCCAATGGCGAACCAATTGAAAGGCATTGCCATTCCTCATAGAAGATACGCATTTTCTTTAAGTTGCCTGAAGAAAAGCCTCTTAATCCTGGCAATTCACGCTGCAATCTCTCACTAATAGTATCAAGAGCTTTTGCGCCCCAATGTGCTTGCCGTAAATTGATAGACACATAACGCCCTATACCATAATATAAAGACAACTGTATGGCATTACTAGACTGGCTCGCCTGTGCTTGAGCTCGCAAAATTGCCCCTTTTATGGTTTGGACAGCTTTATCTACTGTTATATTGTTTCTTCCATTATACTCTGTTTTAATATTATTTACAAAGGTAGTGCTTCTAGCCTTTAAGCCACTATTGCACAACCCCTTTTTTGAAAAGAACGTAAAATTAATAGTTTTATTGCTATGATTATGTATTTTTAATCGCTTAACTCGTCGCACCGTACTCACGCCCCTTCCACTTAACTTTGCCACATCCCGAATGGAATACCCCTTGCGGAGCAAACTTATTACTTCCCTATATTCGGCTTTCATCTGTTCTTCCCTATTTTCCAAGAGACTTGAACATCTTGGTGATGCACTTTTTCTTCTGTTCCATGTTCGGGTGACCATAGAGATTAAGGGTTGTTGTAATATTGGCATGACCGAGCAGTACGCTTACGGTCTTGTAGTCGCAGTTGCTTTCAATGCAGCGGACACCATAAAATGGTTGAGATTGCAACTTATATAGTGTAGCAAGACAACTCTTTGATGAGTCAAATAGAATAAAGACGCAGTTGAAAAGTAAGTGAAATTGCTTTTCTTGTGTTATTATGTAAAGTATTACCATGTGTAACATAGTTTAATGTAGTTTAAATGTTTTCGAAAAATCACTTAGATTCAAAAAGTTTTTATACCTTTGCACTCTGATACAAAAAGAGGCAAAATAATTGCATTTTGTTTAATTAAAAAACAGAAAATATGGACAAAAAAGACTTCTTTCTAAAGAAGAGCTCGCTTTGATGCGAGGTGGTATAACAATTTCGCAAATAGACACTTGTAATTCATGCAAGTTACATAGCTTATAGATAAAGTAGAATAATAATAGATAAAGTAGAATAATATGAGAAAGTATTTTGGATTACTAATAATGTTCTTAGGGTTATGCACAATGCTGATGGCACAGAACATTCAAGGGGTTGTGACAGATACAAAAGGTATGCCAATTTCATTTGCCAATGTTGTGGAACTGTTACAAGCAGACTCTTCTTTCGTTAAAGGAACGGTTAGTAAGGGAGATGGTTCTTTCATGCTTGAAGGCGTAAAGAGTGGCAATGTCATTCGAGTTTCTCTCATCGGTTATGAAACACAATATATAAATTATACGGGGCAAACTACCGTCACCTTAAAACTTCAGGAAAGCACCAACATGCTTGGCGAGGTTATTGTCAAAAGTTCGTTGCCAAAGACCGTGCTGCGAGGAGAAGGAATGATAACAAATATAGAAGGCAGTGTGTTGGAGAAAACTTCCAATATGGAACAGTTGCTTTCACGCATTCCTAATGTGTCTGCCAAAGATGGGCAGATAGAAGTATTTGGTCGTGGCACACCTGTCATATTTATCAATGGTAGGAAGATGCAAGACCAAATGGATTTGCAACGTTTGCAACCAAGCGACATAAAGAAAATTGAAGTAATCAACAACCCTGGTGCACGATATGATGCCAGTGTGAAGAGTGTCATACGCATTACCACAAAGAAGGCGCAGGGCGAAGGCTTCAGCTTTGACAACAAAACTACGTTTTCGGTCAATGAGGAAAAACGCTTGAGCTCTTATGAGTCGTTCCAAGGAAATTATCGAAGAGGAGGATTGGATGTCAATGGGTTCTTGTATGGTGCATATACTCACACTCCAGAAAACAAACAGGTGACGCAATATTCATACATCACAGATACTTGGCAGCAGAATATGAACGTCAATCAGGAATTCACGAACATCAACCCATACGCACGCTTGGGGGTTAGCTATATGCTTGGCGAAGAAAGCAATTTGGGTGCCAGCATCAGCTACAATCGTTTCGCAAAGGATAAGGGCGAAGGAACTCAGACGTTCAATATAATGCAGAACAATGTACAGAAGGAATCGTCAATCGTTGATTATCTTAGTCCAGGTCAGTCAACGACTTATTCCGCCAATGCTTATTATGTTGGCAAGATAGGAGGGCTGAATGTGGATTTCAATACAGACTATTATTGGTATGGCAAGAAGCAGTGGATGGACTTACACGAAACAGTGCTTGATGAATATCGCCAGACAGAGACGGAAAAGTCTGATGTCTGCTCTTATCGCAACAATCGTAACTATTTGTTGGCATCCAAACTTGTCCTCAGTATTCCATTGTTGAACGGCACTTTTTCGTTGGGCGGTGAATACAGTCATGTGAATCGAAAAAATCACTACCAAGTGGAGCCAGAAGTAGTTGATAACGAGAAAGAGAAAGTCAAGGAATCAATGACTTCGGCGTTCGTTGACTATAGCCGTAAATTCGGGCAACTGACGATGCAAGCAGGGCTTCGCTATGAATACATCGACTTTGACTATTATAACAATGAATTGTATATAGCAGAACAGAGCAAGACTTACGACAATTGGTTTCCGTCTTTGGCTCTCTCGCTTCCTGTTGGCAAGACACAGATGCAACTGACGTATGCCACCAACATCTATCGTCCAAGCTACAACGAGCTTAGAAGCGGTGTGCAGTATGACAACCAATACACATACGAGTCGGGCAATCCATTCCTCGTTCCTTCAATTACGCACAACCTTGCCTACGGACTCTCTTGGGAATGGCTCAATCTACAACTGGTTTATTCGCATATCTCAGATGAGGTCTGTACGATGACGCAGACTTATCGTGACGATCCGATGAAGTCACTCGCTCGCCCAGAGAACATCAATAGCTACAACTCTTTCCAAGCAGGACTGACGCTGAACCCAACCTTTGGCATTTGGCATCCAACATTGGAAACAATGCTTTATAAGCAATGGCTCAAGATGGATACGCATGTGGGCAATAAGCTTGACAATCCTGTGGCAGTTTTCCAACTTACCAATGCGTTTGACTTCAAGTTGCTGACGGCTTCACTTGTAATGACTGCACAGACTGAAGGTAATATGGGTAACAAATGTATCCGCCAAGGCTATTTCAATACAGACCTGTCACTTTACAAGTCGTTGCTCAAGAATCGCCTTACGTTGACACTTGACGTTTCAGATGTATTTGGAACGGGGAATCAACATCGCACATTCTATTCAGGTGTGCAAAGAACAATGTTATATGACCTGAATTCCACAAGTACCATTACCTTTAGCATCCGCTATCGCTTTAACGCAACGAACAGCAAGTATAAAGGAACTGGTGCAGGTCAATCTCAAAAGAACAGGATGTAAAGTCATAAAACTAAAGCTTCGGAAAAGAATAAAAATCAACTTGTTGCAAACAGAAAGTTTCTTAAAATGAAAACATAGAAATATTGCAAAATACAGAAACGAGCAGAAGTCTGCTCGTTTCCATATTGTTACCTGTATTATAAAGGCAAACGCCTAACTTCTTGATATTCAGCCAAAGCTCAATTTAGAGTGAGTTAGTATTTTTAATTTTACGTTCTTTTCAAAAAAAAGGTTGTGCAATAGTGGCTTAAAGGCGAAAAGCACTACCTTTGCATACTATGCTCTCCACTGTTCTTAGAAGTGAAACCGCAATTCGTGTAAGCATACGAATACACCAGATGAATTGGTGGAAAGAATCAATAGAGAGTAATCAATACGCTTGAATTATATAGTATTAAGGCGCATCGCCAGTAAACGTCCTTTGTTATTTGATCCAAAAATAACTTTTTTCAAAACTTTCTCCCGAAATCCTTGGCAGTTTCAAAAAGAAATCGTAACTTTGTGGGGTAGATTTTAAAACAGATGGTTATGAAGTACTTGGATCCTAAGGCAGACCTCACGTTCAAGAAGATATTCGGCAATCATCCCGCAAGACTGATCAGTCTTCTGAATGCCCTCCTGCCACTCAGCGAAGAGGAGCAGATACACGAGATAAAGTATCTGCCAACAGAACTTGTGCCCCAGCTCGAAGGGGGCAAGAATACCATAGTGGATGTACTCTGCACCGACGTCAGAGGCAGGAAGTTCTGCGTGGAGATGCAGATGGAATGGTCTGATGCCTTCCAGCAGCGAGTATTGTTCAATGCATCCAAGCTCTATGTGAGTCAGGCTAAAAAGGGAGGAAAATACAGCGAACTCCAACCCGTGTATTCTCTCAACCTGATAAATGACATCTTTGCGCATGATACTCCGGATTTCATCCACAACTACCGCATCGTGCATGATAAGGACAGCAATAAAGTCATTGAAGGCTTGCATTTCACCTTCATAGAACTCCCTAAGTTCACTCCTCATTCCATCGCCGACAAGCGCATGATGGTGCTGTGGCTCCGTTTCCTGACGGAAATCAATTCCAATACGAAGGAAGTACCAGCCGACCTGCTTAATGACCCGGAGATAGGAAAAGCCGTAGAAGAACTGGAGATTTCCGGTTTCACAGATGCCGAACTCTGGGCCTACGACAAGTTCTGGGATTCCGTAAGCGTTGAAAGAACCCTCATTGATGACAGCTACCAGAAAGGCATAGAGAAAGGCATAGAGAAAGGCATGAACCAGCGAAGCCTTGAGATTGCCAGAAAGATGCTGACACAGGGTATGGATGAAGCAATGGTCATGGATATGACGGGGCTGACGGCAGAGGAAATCAAGCAGATGAAACTCTAGGCTTGCCATACTGTATGAGATGAAAGAAAAATATAAGTGTGATTTTCCGCCTCGCTATGTGTTAGCGAACTCATTTTGGGGCTAATTCTAATCTATAATATAAATACCGATAAAAAGAAAATAGTATCTGATAAAATCGGAGACCAACTGTCCCCTAAGGGTGTATTCCCTTATAGCACTCCTGGCATTTGCTTGTTCCAGCAAAAATATGTTAGCGCAAACAAATTCTGACGTCCTCTACTAAGGAATGAGCGACAAAGAACTTAATTTACTAACCATCATCAATTTAGAATTATGGGTAGATTTATCATCAAGCTCGTGCGCTTGATACTGAAGTATGGGCGATTCAGCCTTGTTTGCGTGGTCATTCAATTGAATGGCAACAGCAAGTATATTGAGTATATGAACAACGATTTTAAGGAGGAGAAGCCATGCTTGGAGAAGGAAGAACCATAAACGTAACGGGCAATGCCTGCTATATAGAGTATGTGGAGAATTGCTATGTGAATGGTATCGCCAAAAAGAAGAACGATGACGATCCTGCGGCACGTATGTCGGATGAACTGAAGGGAGAGAGGGGACTGGCAGTCTTGAAGAATCTGCAGAAACATGGGTTGCTCGATGAGGACTTCTACCCTATGGGGCTGTCCAACTCTGAGTCTGCGGTCCTTGCCTATCAGATATCCATAACGCTGGGTATCAATGAGATGTGGAAAGTATTCTCTGATCTCTGGAATATTACTCCCAATGCCCTGAGAGCTGCTTATAACAGAGGAATGGAGCAGAAGAAGACGATAAAATTCCTGGATGAAATAACCCCTTTGCTGAACGGTAGTACTAGTACGCGTACATAGTACGTACTAGGTAAATATAAAAAAATCACCGTACCTTTGCACCCGTAATCAGACAAGTAAAGTCTGGTTGCGGGCGTTTTTCGTTTATAGGAATCCGGTACCGTTCCTGAAACTGAAATCTGGCGAATATCTCGCAGCCCAACCCTTTAATATGATATATTGATATGGCAGAAAATGCTTATGTGTTTTATCATCCACAGTATGGCGGATTGAGAGTAGTGAACATCGACGGAGGGTTGTTCTTTTGCCTCGAGGACCTGGTTGCCATCACTGATATCGGCAGAGATACATTGTTCCCGGTATTAGCCGATACGGAGGGGAAAGTGGTAGAAATGTATGTGGAAGTGCATACAAAAAAGGTGCCGAAGGATTTTACACATCGTTTGTTTTTCGGTGAATTCTTTGGCAATGCTGACAAGGTGGTGCAAAAAAGTAGAATAGCTTGGAGAAATATGATATTCGTTGACTCTCAGGTGGTGAGAGATATGACGATAGGCTGTTCGAAAGATCCGGAGCGTAAGTTGTTTTACAAGTGGGTCAAGGATTATATCCAGCCTGTGATGGAGGACGAGGATAGATGTTGGCGTCATGAATGTGTCATGATGAAAAGAATCTGTTATGACCCTCTAGAAAAGCCGATTGACATCCGATATGCTGCCGACGGCCTGTATATCAACGATATGAGAATCAACTGACATTATTCATCTTATAAACAAGTGATTACAATCATGAAACAAGCAGCAAAGAAGCAGCTCCTCAACGCCCAGAAGGTGGACGGAGCCATCATCAGTGAGGAAAACGGCACCATCGCATTCCGCAAGGCGCCATGGAACGATGCCGAGGTTATCTGCGAACAGCCTAAGGTGATACCAGGCAGAATGGTATGCTCTGGCGAGAAGGGGGGCGATGAGTTCGACTTCAAGCCTTACGAGCATACGGGTGAGAAGGTCTTCGAGGAAATCTTCAAGACCAACCACGCCGTGGTGCGCACCACCAAGCGCACGGTGCAGGTGAACTATACCTTCAGCCGAGACTTGGACAAGCAGGACATGCTGCGCTACCTCAAGGCAGAGCACAAGGAGCTGATTGCCGGATTCAAGGAGGCAGACATCAAGGGGTAATGTATCATTCAACATTTTAAAAAAATGGAACATATTATAGCATATAATCCTTACAAGAATGGCAATAAGGGGAGCGTAAGCTCCCAGCCACTCTCGGTCTATGACAAGACTATCGCTTATCCCTGGATGGCCGACCTGGTAGCTGCCATCCGTGGGGGTAACGATGAACTGAAGAAGCAGCTGCCTTTCCGCTGCGCTCACTACTACCAGTTCCGGGACAACAGACGCTCGCAGAAGAACGCCGTGCCCGAAAGCTTCCTCTTCCAGACCACCATCGATGTGGATGATAAGAAATATGTGGACAAGGCGATAGAGAAGGCACGTGAGCTGAACTGCAGCGACACCATCTGGAAGGGCGCCCTGCTGCACCTGGAGTACTCAGCCCGCAAGAAGCTGCACATCGACATCCGCATGCCCGTAGGTATGACTATAGAGGAGACGCAGCGAGCCTATTGCGAGGCGCTGGGTGTGCCCTACGACGAGAGTTGCATCACGCCTGAGCGCATGCTCTTCATCACCGACAAGGAGTCGGAAATCTATCGCTCGCCCCATTGGTACGAGGTGCTGCCACAGGAAGAGCTGAAGAAGCGCAGGCAAGCCTACCTGGACCGTGGGCTCACCATTGACGGTAGAGGTGTGGCTGTTTCTTCTGGCTCTGCTATTCAGCCTGCCCAACCTTGTGATAGCAATGCTGCTCATGCTGCTCATCTCAGCCCTGCTGGAACTCCTCAGGAGGCTGTCGCTGTGGCAACCGGCAAGAACCTCGCAGCCTTCGACCTCTTCCGCAATGCGGCTGGTCTGAAGGACGTAGATATCAATACCCAAGGCTCCCGTCACTCATCGCTCCTGGCAATCATGAGCGCAGGCGCATCGAGAGTGATGCCCGAAGAGGAACTGAAGGCGGTGGTGGCGCAGAAGATGCCTGCCTTCTCGCAGGAGCGTGACTGCCAGCAGCTCATCCACGACTTCTATGCGAAATATGGCGACAGTTCGAAGCCGATGTCGCAAGCCGTGATCCGCATCAATGCCCAGGCAGAGAAGTCCTCCCAGAAGGATGCCGTGGCATTCCAATCCGCAAGTTCCGTGGGTTCCGAAGACGGTACGGATTCCAATGCGGAAGATGATAAAATCGCTCCGCCTCCGATGCCCGAACATCTCCCGAAACTCGTGGAGCTGCTGCTATCGAAGACCCCGGACGTCTATAAGCCTGCCGTGGCTCACGCCATCTTCCCGCCACTTGCCACACACCTCTGCAAGACCACCTTCAAGTATATTGACAACGTGGAGCACGAGGCTACTCTGATGTGCTGTCTGCTGGCGGGTACGGGCGCAGGCAAGAACTGTGTGCAGATGCCTATCAACATGATTATGGAGGACATCAGAAAGCGAGACCGTGAGAACCTGAACCGGGAGAAGGAATGGAAAGACGAGGTGACACGCAAGGGCGCCAACAAGGATAAGCGCAAGCGTCCGGAAAACCTCATCATCCAGGAGATAGACGCCGATATGACCAATCCGGCATTCGTCATGCGCACGGCTGAGGCTCAGGAGCATTTCCTCTATACAACGCTCAACGAGATAGACCAGTTCGATGCCCTCAAGGGGCAAGGCAACCAGCAGTTCAAGATCATGTGCCTTGCCTTTGATCCGGGGAACTCATACGGCCAGACCCGCGTGGGCACATCGAGTATCACCGAGCGCATCACTATCCGGTTCAACTGGAATGCATCGACCACCGTCCAGCTGGGGCAGCGATATTTCTCCAAGGTGCTTACCGACGGACCTATCAGCCGCATCAACTTCTGTACCATCCCGGAGCGGGAAATCGGTGCCGAAATGCCTGTATATGGCGAATACGACGATGCCTTCAGAGAGGCGCTCAGACCATACATAGAGAATCTGTGCAAGGCGTCGGGTAGGATAGACTGCGCTGAGGCTTCCGCCCTGGCAGAAAAGTTGAAGGAGGAGAACGCCGACTTTTCGCGTATGTCGCAAAACAGGGTGTTCGAGAATCTTTCCTTCCGTGGCAACGTAATAGCCTTTCTCAAGGCTTGCGTGCTATACGTGGCAAACGGCTGCAAATGGGAACCCGAAATAGAAGAGTTCATCAGATGGAGCGAGAGCTACGACCTGTGGTGCAAGATGATTTTCTTTGGTGCAGGCATAGCCAAGGCTAATGAGACTGGAGAGAAATCGAGCAAGCGAGGACCAGCCAACCTGCTGCAGCAATTGCCTGACACCTTCACCTATGCGCAGGCTGAGATGGTGCGCCAGCAGAACGACTTCGGCAAGAAAGGTACGGCGATGATGCTGAGAAACTGGGTGAACCGCCATTACATCGAGAAAATTCCTCCGAAGGGAGTAAATGCCGACGGAGCTGACGGAAAGCAGGGCGGAAAGGTGTTCAGTATTCAGTTATTCAGTTTTAAGAAGCTATTATATCGTTCCGACGGACTCGACCTGAGAGGTTTCAATGTTTAATAGTTTTAAAAAACTTAACACTTAATATTCAGACAAATGGAAATAGTATTAAAGCGTATAGCTAAAAGAGGAACTTATACCATAGGCAGACTCTATCTGCTGGCCGATGCGAGTGTAAAGCGTAACTCGCTGCCTGGTAAGAAGATAGACGACAAGAGTAGATTGGTTCATACCTTTGACAGCCAGCTGCTGTCCAAGGATACATATCTCTGCGATACCATGGAGCCTACATGGCGCAATCTGTTGGGTATCAAGCTAAAGCCAAAGGAAGTGGATGCCCGCTATAGCCGCAAGAGCGGCGTGAAGGCTCGTAAGGTACCTGGTCATACGGCCATTCCTGAGGGATCATATCCCGTGGTCATATCGTATTCGCCAAGATTCAAGCGTTGGCTGCCATTGCTGCTGGGCGTGCCGAATTTCGAGGGCATCCGCATCCATGCGGGCAATTATCCTGACGACACGCAAGGCTGCATCCTCGTTGGGGAGAACAAGTTCGAGGGCATGGTGGTGGACTCCCGCATCTGGCTGCAGCGGCTCATCAACGCCATGGTAGCGGCCCGCGACCGAGGTGAAAGTATCTGGATAACCATCCAATAGATAGGGAGTCATAACTTTTACCATAAAAAAAAGATGGCGCGTCATAAACTTATGACACGCCATCCTTTGGTACACCCTTAGGGATTCGAACCCTAGACCCACTGATTAAGAGTCAGTTGCTCTACCAACTGAGCTAAGGGTGCATCACTTAATTACCTGAATGATAATCTTTTTATCTTGGAAAAGTGATTCCGCAAGGATTCAAACCTTGAACCTCTTGATCCGTAGTCAAGTGCTCTATTCAGTTGAGCTACGGAACCATTCTTATTGATTCCAGAATAGGGGCTGATTGCATTGAAAGTGATTCCGCAAGGATTCAAACCTTGAACCTCTTGATCCGTAGTCAAGTGCTCTATTCAGTTGAGCTACGGAACCATTCTTATTGATTCCAGAATAGGGGCTGATTGCATTGAAAGTGATTCCGCAAGGATTCAAACCTTGAACCTCTTGATCCGTAGTCAAGTGCTCTATTCAGTTGAGCTACGGAACCATTCTTATTGATTCCAGAATAGGGGCTGATTGCATTG
>ULNH01000231.1_pt1 | contig 12110 bp, 9 predicted proteins | sample 1951871 | NCBI WGS metagenome assembly ULNH01 (sample SAMEA4835572, study PRJEB28245) | human gut metagenome | biome: gut microbiome; material: fecal sample | place: Denmark | collected 2008 | reverse complement strand
CTGGTGTTGTTACTGCAATTGAAGAAAAATAATTAAACGCTGTTAGCGGTACATATATCTAAGGCCGGACTTTTCAGCCCGGTCTTAGATTATTTTTTTAAACATTGTTGACATAACCCGTTAACTGTGGTACTCTATATTAGTGAAATTTTCAGACCAGCAATTTTGACAGCAAGAGAGGTGTAACGAATGCGTACTTTGATTACTTTGGCATGCACTGAATGCAAACAGCGCAACTACCAGACTAACAAAAACAAAAAGAATGATCCGGACCGTATTGAGATCAACAAGTACTGCAAATTTTGCAAAAAACACACTTTACATAAAGAAACCAAATAATCTTTGTGTTTGAGTTTATCTAGGTATTTTAGCAAGGATGTGAAAAGATGGCCGTTCCAGAATTACCGGGTGTGAAAGACACCAACGGCATTATGCGCTTTCTGCGGGAAGCAAAATCTGAACTAAAAAAAGTGACCTGGCCTACCAGACGAGAACTTATTGCCCATACAATCGTTGTATTTATTGCCGTTGTCCTTTCAGCAATTCTGATTTGGGTAATTGACAGTATTTTTGCTGGACTGTTCCAGTTGATTTTACAATAAGTTTGAGTAAGGAGGAAGGGAATTAATATTCCCGGTACCGCTATGGAATCAGAAAAACGTTGGTATGTCATACATACTTATTCCGGTTACGAAAATAAAGTAAAAGCTAATCTGGAACGCAAAGTTCATTCCCTGGGTATGGAAAACGAAGTTTTCAATATTGTAATACCTATGGAAAATGAAATAGAAGTCAAAGATGGCAAAAAACGCAGCGTGCAGCGCAAAGTTTTCCCGGGCTATGTACTGGTAGAAATGATTGTTAATGACCGCAGCTGGTATGCCGTCCGCAACACTCCAGGCGTAACCGGTTTTGTTGGCTCCGGCACCAAGCCCATTCCTCTTACAGATGAGGAAGTAAAACAAATTATGCGTTCTATGGGCGTGGAAGAAAGCCGTCCTAAAATTGATTTACAATTACAGCAGATTGTACGCCTTAAAAGCGGCCCGTTTGCCGGATGCCTTGGCAGCGTTTCCGAAATTAATGAAGAACGCGGCAAGCTGAAGGTTCTTGTGGACATGTTTGGGCGCGAAACACCTGTTGAAGTTGATTTTACTCAAGTTGAAGAAGCTGAATAAGGAGGTGTAATAAATGCCGAAAAAAGTCGTTAAGATGGTAAAATTACAGGTACCGGCTGGTAAAGCTACTCCGGCTCCTCCTGTAGGTCCTGCACTCGGCCAGGCCGGTGTAAACATTATGGCTTTCGTTAAGGAGTTCAATGAACGTACTGCACAGCAGGCTGGTCTTATTATCCCGGTAGAAATCACCGTATTTGAAGACCGTTCCTTTACTTTCATTACCAAAACTCCTCCGGCTCCGGTTCTCTTGAAAAAAGCAGCCGGTCTGGAAAAAGCATCTGGCGAACCTAACAAGAAAAAAGTAGCCACCCTCGGCCGCGACAAAATCCGCGAAATCGCCGAAACCAAAATGGCTGACCTCAACGCAGCAGATATTGAAGCTGCAATGAGAATGGTTGAAGGTACTGCCCGCAGCATGGGTATTACCGTAGTTGACTGATAATATCAGTTAACTTAATTAAGTGGGAGGCCAAAAACCGTTATTACCACATAGGAGGAAAAGTTAATGGCAAAAAGAAGCAAAAAGTACCAGGAAGCTTTGAAACTTATCGAAGCAGACAAATTCTATTCTCCGAAAGAAGCAATAGAATTAGTAAAGAAAACTAACGTTACCAAATTTGACAGCACCGTTGAAGTTTCTTTCAAACTCGGTGTTAATCCTAAATACGCTGACCAGCAGGTTCGCGGCGCTATGGTTCTTCCGCACGGTACCGGCAAAAGCAAAACTGTTCTTGTTTTTGCTAAAGGCCCCAAAGTTGCAGAAGCTGAAGCAGCAGGCGCAGATTATGTTGGCGGTGAAGAATATGTCGCTAAAATTCAGGGCGGCTGGACAGATTTTGATGTCTGCGTAGCAACCCCTGACATGATGGGCATGGTTGGCCGTCTTGGTAAAATCCTCGGTCCTAAAGGTTTAATGCCTAACCCGAAGGTTGGTACCGTAACTATGGACGTAACCCGTGCAGTAAACGAAATTAAAGCCGGTAAAATTGAATACCGCACCGATAAAGCAGGTAATGTACAGGCTCCTATCGGCAAAGTTTCCTTTACCGACGAACAGCTTTTGGCTAACTACATTGCACTTGCCGATACTCTGGTAAAAGTTAAACCTTCCGGAGCAAAAGGTCAGTACATGAAAACCATCACTCTTTCTACTACCATGGGCCCTGGCGTTAAAGTTGACGTTCTGAAGGCTAACAGCGACAAATAATTTTATAAATCAGAAGATAATCGGGCCATAGACAGCAGGTGCGGCACAGCCGCGTAAGCATAGCGCCAGCCGAGGTTGGAGACGTTGAAGATAGACCTTCGCGACCTCCGGCTGCGGCCGAGAGGTCTTTTTGATTTAATAAAAAATATCAAAATAAAGAAGGGGGTGCAGATGTATGGCAATTAGATCTGAAAAAGCAGCTAAAGTTGCAGAGATTAAAGAACTTCTTACCAGCTCTAAATGCACTGTTCTGGTAGACTTCTGCGGTTTGACTGTTGCACAGGATACTGCATTGCGCCGTAAAATGCGCGAAGCCGGTGTTACCTACATTGTAGTTAAAAACACTCTGCTCCGTATTGCAGCACAAGAAGCAGGCATTGAAGGCCTGGAGCCGGTTCTCGAAAAGAACACCGCTATTGCGGTTGCTCCGGAAGACCCTGTTGCCGCAGCAAAAATCATTTGCGATTTTGCTAAAGAAAACAAAGCACTTGTTGTTAAAGCAGGTGTTCTTGACGGTAAAGTTATTGACGATGCAGCTATCAAAGCTCTGGCAGAACTGCCGCCGAAAGAAGTACTCGTTGCCAAAATGCTTGGCAGCATGAATGCTCCGATTTCCGGTTTCGTCAATGTACTTCAAGGTACTATCCGCAAAGTGGTATATGCGCTTGACGCTATCCGCGAACAAAAAGAATCCGCATAAGCTGAGGCTTATCGCATAAAAATTTAACAATAAAATTAAAACATCTAATTTATGGAGGTAACTATAATGAATAAAGAACAAATCATTGAAGCTATTGAATCTATGACCGTCCTCGAACTTTCCGAACTCGTTAAAGCTCTGGAAGAAAAATTCGGCGTATCCGCTGCTGCTCCTGTTGCTGTAGCTGCTGCTCCGGCTGCTGGTGGCGCTGCTGCTGCTGAAGAAAAAACTGAATTCGACGTAATCCTGACCGCTGCTGGCGCTGGCAAAATCAACGTAATCAAAGTTGTTCGCGAAGTAACCGGCCTGGGCCTGAAAGAAGCTAAAGCTATCGTTGACGAAGCTCCGAAAGCTGTTAAAGAAAAAATCTCCAAAGCTGACGCTGAAGCTCTCAAAGCTAAACTCGAAGAAGCTGGCGCTTCCGTAGAAATTAAATAATTTTGCTTAACGGCAATAAAAATTCCGCTGCATTGCAGCGGAATTTTTTTATGCCCGCATGATTGACAAATTGCGAAATATATGATAACATATCATACTACAACATTAGTAGATTGCAGGTATTGACAACCGGTACCGGGGGTTCAGTGGTTGAGCACCGTACCGTGCTTATATGGATTTAGATGAGGTGCGTTCATCGAAGACAACATGCAAGGTCCTGAATATTGTTTGGAGCCTTGCTTTTTTTGTCATGGTAAAAACGCGCTTGTTTAAGTCTGCCTGACAACATATACATTAAGGGGTGAGGGATTACATGTTTAAACCGGTTCCCGTAGGTAATAGGACTCGGTACAGTTATGCCAGAATCAATGAAGTATTGCCAATGCCTCATTTGATTGACATCCAAAGAAAATCGTATGAGTGGTTCATGCGAGAAGGTCTTTGCGAAATTTTCCATGACATTTCTCCTATTAAAGATTTTACAGGTAATTTAGAACTTTCCTTTGAAGGCTTTACTCTCGGTGAGCCTAAATATACAGTAGAAGAATGCAAGGAACGCGATGCTTCCTATTCTGCGCCGTTAAATGTAAACGTGCGCCTTCTGTATAAAGATACCGGCGAGATTAAAGAATCTAAAGTATTCATGGGCGATTTTCCGCTGATGACGGAAACCGGTACTTTTGTAATCAACGGTGCCGAACGTGTAATCGTCAGCCAGCTGGTACGTTCCCCGGGCGTTTATTACGCCGTTACGATGGACCCCAGCGGCAAAAAAATGTATGGTACAACAGTCATTCCTAACCGTGGTGCATGGATTGAATATGAAACCGACTTAAATGACGTTATTTACGCACGTGTTGATCGTACCAGAAAGCTGCCGGCAACCGTTTTGCTGCGCGCCATGGGTTTAACCCAGAATGAAGATATTTTAGCTCTCTTTAATAATCATCCTTCCGTTGCTGCAACGCTTGAAAGGGATACAACAACTACCCGCGAAGAAGCTTTAATTGAAATTTATAAAAAGCTGCGCCCGGGCGAACCTCCTACTCTGGAAAACGCCTCCGCGCTTATTGAAGCAACCTTCTTTGATAACAAACGTTATGACCTTGCCAGCGTAGGCCGCTATAAGCTGAACAAAAAACTCGGCTGGCGCCGCCGCCTGCTGGATAAAGTGCTGGATCAGCCGCTGGTTGATGTATCTACCGGTGAAATTATTGCTGAAGCAGGCACTAAGATTGACCTTGATGTTATTGATAAAATTGAAGAAAGCGGTATTTTTGCAGGCCCCGGCCTGAAAGAAGTTTTCATCCGCCTGAAAGAACAGCCGATGAAAATCATCTGCACTTCCGATATTCCGGAAGACCACCGCACCATTACTGTTGAAGATGTAATGGCTTCCTTCGGTTATCTGCTGAACCTGATGGACGGCCTTGGTACCGGCGATGATATCGACCATTTGGGCAACCGCCGTGTACGCCGTGTCGGCGAACTTTTGCAGAACCAGTTCCGCATCGGCCTTGCCCGTATGGAACGCGTTGTAAAAGAACGCATGACCATTCAGGACGTTGATGTTATCACTCCGCAGGCGCTTATTAATATCCGCCCTGTTGTTGCTGCGATTAAAGAATTCTTTGGCAGCAGCCAGCTTTCCCAGTTTATGGACCAGAACAACCCGCTGGCTGAACTGACCCATAAACGCCGTCTTTCCGCACTGGGCCCCGGTGGCTTGAGCCGTGAACGTGCAGGCTATGAAGTCCGCGACGTACACCATTCCCACTATGGCCGTATGTGTCCGATTGAAACCCCTGAAGGTCCGAACATCGGCCTTATCGGTTCTCTTTCTACCTTTGCTGTTATTAACAAATACGGCTTTATGGAAACCCCGTACCGCCGTGTTGATAAAGAAAACAAGCGCGTAACTGATGAAATTATTTATCTTACCGCTGATGAAGAAGATAATTACATTATCGCTCAGGCGAACGAACCTTTGGATGACGAAGGCTACTTTGAAGGCGAACGTGTAACCGCACGTTACCAGAATGAAGTACTTTCCCTGCCTCCTGACCAGGTAGACTTCATGGACGTTTCGCCGAAACAGGTTGTATCTATCGCTACCGCGCTTATTCCGTTCCTCGAAAACGATGACGCGAACCGTGCTCTTATGGGTGCCAACATGCAGCGTCAGGCAGTGCCGCTTCTGTGCACGCAGTCTCCTATCATCGGTACTGGTATGGAATATAAAGTTGCCGTTGACTCCGGCGTATGCATTCTGGCTAAAAATGCCGGCGTTGTAGAACGCGTTACCGGCGACGAAATCGTTATCCGTAAAGATGACGGCGGCGTAGATAAATACAGCGTATTGAAATTTAAACGCTCCAACCAGGGCACCTGCGTTAACCAGCGCCCTATTGTTTACAAAGGCGACAAGGTTGTTAAAGGCCAGGTATTGGCAGACGGCCCTGCAACCGACCATGGCGAACTTGCACTTGGCTACAACGTAATTGTTGCCTACATGCCTTGGGAAGGCTACAACTACGAAGATGCTATTCTTCTTAGCGAAGATTTGGTTAAGGCCGATGTATTTACTTCCATTCATATTGAAGAATACGACTGCGATGCCCGCGACACCAAACTTGGCGAAGAAGAAATTACCCGCGATATTCCGAACGTATCGGAAGAAGCATTGAAAGACCTTGACGAACGCGGCATTATCCGCATTGGCGCGGAAGTACGCCCGGGCGATATCCTCGTCGGCAAGGTAACTCCGAAAGGCGAAACCGAACTTACCGCAGAAGAACGCCTGCTGCGCGCCATCTTTGGCGAAAAAGCACGCGAAGTACGCGACAGCTCGCTGCGTGTTCCGCATGGCGAAGCAGGTAAAATCGTCAGCGTAAAAGTATTTACCCGCGAAAACGGCGACGAACTTCCTCCGGGAGTTAACGAACAGGTTCGCGTACATATTGCACAGAAACGTAAAATTTCCGTCGGCGATAAAATGGCAGGCCGCCACGGCAACAAGGGCGTTATTTCCCGTATTCTGCCGCGTGAAGACATGCCGTTCCTGCCGAGCGGCGAACCGGTACAGATTGTGCTGAATCCGTTGGGCGTACCTTCCCGTATGAACATCGGACAAATTCTGGAAAACCATCTGGGCTGGGCAGCACGTGCACTCGGCATGCAGATTGAAAACAATGCCGAAGGCCTTGTAGAACGCCTGACCGGTGTTGGCTATGACGTTGAAAAATACGGCATCCCCGAAACCGTTGAAATCGGTAAATTCGGTGATAAGAGCATTAAAGCCGTACAGATTTCCGTACCGGTATTTGACGGCGCTCACGAAAAAGATATCAATGATGCGCTTGACCTTGCAGGTATCGACCGCAGCGCTAAAACAACGCTGTATGACGGCCGTACCGGCGAACCGTTCGATAACAAAGTTACTGTCGGCTTAACTTACATGCTCAAACTGCATCACCTGGTTGATGATAAAATCCATGCCCGCAGCACCGGCCCGTACTCTCTTGTTACCCAGCAACCGCTCGGTGGTAAGGCTCAGTTCGGCGGCCAGCGTTTCGGCGAAATGGAAGTTTGGGCGCTGGAAGCATACGGCGCAGCTTATACCTTGCAGGAAATTTTAACCGTAAAATCCGACGATGTTGTCGGCCGTGTTAAAACCTACGAAGCCATCGTTAAAGGCGAAAACGTTCCTGAACCTGGTGTTCCGGAATCCTTTAAGGTACTTATTAAAGAACTTCAGTCCATCGGTCTTGACATTAAAGTGCTCAACGAGGACGAAGAAGAAATTTCCCTGCGTGATACCGACGACGATATCAACGAAACAGCGCGCAAGCTGGACCTTGACATCGACGGTGCCATTCCCGAAGCTCCTAACACGGAGATTGTGCAGGATGACTACACCACCGACAGTGATGACAGCGCAGCGGAAGACCCCGATTTTGATTTGATTGCCGATATTGGCAACATGAATATGGAAGCAAAAGATGCGGATGACGCCGCCAGTGAAGATATGGAATAGAAGGGAGCGATCGGTTCTTGTTAGACGTAAATAATTTTGAATCTATGCGTATCGGCCTGGCTTCACCGGAGCAAATCAGGGCTTGGTCCTATGGCGAAGTAAAAAAACCGGAAACCATCAATTACAGAACTTTGAAACCGGAACGTGACGGTTTGTTCTGCGAAAGAATTTTCGGGCCTACCAAAGACTGGGAATGCCATTGCGGCAAATATAAAAGAATCCGCTATAAAGGCATTATCTGTGACAAGTGCGGCGTTGAAGTAACCCGTGCCAAAGTACGCCGTGAGCGTATGGGCCATATTGAACTGGCTGCACCTGTATCCCATATCTGGTATTTCAAAGGTATTCCGAGCCGCATGGGGTTAATTCTTGACATTTCCCCGCGTTCTCTGGAAAAAGTACTGTACTTTGCCAACTACATTGTATTAGACCCGGGCAGCACTCCGCTGACTAAAAAACAGCTGCTGACCGAAAGCGAATATATTGAAAACCGTGATAAATACGGCAGCGCATTTAAAGTAGGCATGGGCGCTCAGGCAATTAAAACCTTATTACAGGAAATTGACCTGCCCAAGCTTACCGCAGAACTGCGCGCAGAACTGAAAGAAGTAAGCGGCCAGCGCAAAATCCGCGCTGTACGCCGTCTGGAAGTTTGCGAAGCCTTCTTGAAATCCGGCAACCGCCCGGAATGGATGATTCTGGACGTTGTACCGGTTATTCCGCCTGAACTGCGCCCGATGGTTCAGCTGGACGGCGGACGCTTTGCAACGAGCGACCTTAACGATTTGTACCGCCGCGTTATTAACCGCAACAACCGCTTAAAACGCTTGCTTGAACTTAACGCGCCGGATATTATCGTACGCAACGAAAAACGCATGCTGCAGGAAGCAGTTGACGCCCTTATCGACAACGGCCGCCGCGGCCGTCCGGTAACCGGCCCGGGCAACCGTCCGCTGAAATCCCTTTCTGATATGCTGAAAGGCAAACAGGGCCGTTTCCGTCAAAACCTTTTGGGTAAACGCGTTGACTACTCCGGCCGTTCCGTTATCGTTGTAGGCCCGGAACTTAAAATGCACCAGTGCGGCCTGCCGAAGGAAATGGCACTGGAACTGTTTAAACCTTTTGTAATGAAACGCCTTGTTCAGAGCGGACAGGCTACCAATATCAAAAACGCCAAACGCATGGTAGAACGCGCCAACAATGTTGTTTGGGATGTTTTGGAAGAAGTAATTAAAGAACATCCTGTATTCCTTAACCGTGCACCGACGCTGCACAGACTTGGTATTCAGGCATTCGAGCCTATCCTTACCGAAGGCCGTGCAATCAAGCTGCATCCTTTGGTATGTACAGCATTCAACGCCGACTTCGACGGTGACCAAATGGCAGTGCATCTGCCGCTTTCCGCGGAAGCACAGGCAGAAGCAAGAATTCTGATGCTTTCCGTTAACAACATTCTGGCACCGAAAGACGGCAAACCTGTTGCCGTACCTACCCAGGATATGGTTCTGGGCTCTTACTACATCACCATGGTGAAAGAAGGAGCCAAAGGCGAAGGCATGCGCTTCAGCAGCATTAACGAAGCTATGCTGGCATACTTCCATAAGGTTGTTGATTTGCAGGCACGCATTCAGGTTTATGTACCTAACAAAGATATTTACGGCGAAGAAAAGAACGAAGGCGTAAGCCTTGTTACCACTACGCCGGGCAATATCATGTTTAACGAAGACCTGCCGAAAGAACTGCAGTACTTCCATCAGGAAACCGAAAAGAACGCTGCCGGCGAAGAAGTTAAGGTTTGGCATTTAAGCAAACTTATTAATAAAAAAGAACTGGGCAACCTTGTTGCCAAAGCACATAAGCTGTTTGGCAACCTGCGTACCGCCGAAATTCTTGATATTGTTAAAAAGAATGGTTATGACAACGCCTGCAAGGCAGGTATTTCCATTGCCGTATCCGATATTAAAATCCCGAAAGAAAAACAGCAGATTTTGGCTGATGCCGAAAAACAGATTGATAAAACCGAGCGCATGTTCCGCCGCGGCTTAATGAGCGAGGACGAACGCTACCGCAAGGTTATTGAAATCTGGAGCCAGGCAACTGATGATGTTACCGCAAAACTGATGAGCGCTACCATGGATAAGTTCAATTCCCTGAACATGATGGCAGACTCCGGTGCCCGCGGCAACACCCAGCAGATCCGTCAGCTGGCAGGTATGCGCGGCCTTATGGCTGACCCGTCCGGCCGTATTATCGACCGTCCTATCAAGGCAAACTTCCGCGAAGGCTTAACCGTATTGGAATACTTTATTTCCACCCACGGTGCCCGCAAAGGCCTGGCCGATACCGCACTGCGTACGGCTGACTCCGGTTACCTTACCCGCCGCCTTGTAGACGTTGCGCAGGATGTTATTGTACGCGAGGATGACTGCGATGTTGTAACCTTTAACCTTGTTAAAGAACGCAGCCGCCTGTGCAAACAAACCCTTGGCGCAAGCCAGAACAAACTGCGCGAAACCGTTATCGGCCGAAACCTTGCTTCCGGCGTTGAAAGCCCTGTAACCGGCGAACTGATTGCCGAAGCAGATACCGTTATTACGGAAGATATTTACAATAAACTTATTGCAGGCCACGTGCTTGAAGTTAACCTGTATGCAACCGATGATATGGACGGCGAAGCAACTGAAACCGTTCAAATTAACATCAGCAGCGAAGATGCCAACAAGGTAATGAAAGAACACCTGATGCATCACTTCGACGGCAAAGAAGTTGTCGAAGACGTTGTTAACGCAGAAGGTGAAGTACTGGCACATGCAAAAGATACTTACACTGAAGCAATGATTGACGCAATTTTGGCAGACGGCACTGTCCGCGAAATGAAAGTACGCAACAATGCTATTGAAGGTATCGAAATCGGTGCTATTACCGAAGGCAAGAACAAACAGACGGTTATCGAATCTCTGCGTGACCGTATTGTTGGCCGTAACCTTGCCGAAGATATTCTGGATGAAAACGGTGAAGTGCTCTATCATATCAACGATTATGTTACCGAAGATATGGCAGACAGAATTGCAGCCCTGCGCGAAACCGTTAAAATCCGCAGCGTGCTTAACTGCAAATCTAAAGTTGGCGTTTGCCGTAAATGCTATGGCCGCAACCTTGCAACCGACAGAAATGTTGACGTCGGCGAAGCAGTTGGCACCATTGCAGCTCAGGCAATCGGCGAACCTGGTACCCAGCTTACCATGCGTACGTTCCATACCGGCGGCGTAGCAGGCGGCGACGATATTACCCAGGGCTTGCCGCGTGTTGAAGAACTGTTTGAAGCACGCAAACCGAAACACCCCGGTATTTTGGCAGAAACTACCGGCGTTGTGCATATTGCCGAAGAAGGCGGCCAGCGTAAAATTACCATTACCGATAAAGACGGTATGGAAGAAGTTTACGCAATCCCGTATGGCGCTAAACTTGCTGTTACCGAAGGGCAGGAAATCGAAAAAGGCGACCGTCTTACCGAAGGTTCCCTCAATCCGCATGATATTATCCGCATCAGCGGCGTGCGCGCAACCCAGCGTTATCTGGTACAGCAGGTACTCGGCGTTTACAAATCTCAGGGCGTAGAAATTAACGACAAGCACATTGAAGTTATGGTACGCCAGATGATGCGTAAAGTACGTATCGACGAAGCAGGCGATACTACGATGCTGCCGGGCGAATACGTTGATATCGGTGAATTTGAAGAACAGAACAGCGAGATGCTTGACCGCGGCTTACAGCCGGCAGAAGGACACCCGATTCTTCTGGGTATTACCAAAGCATCCCTGGCAACCGATTCCTTCCTGTCTGCGGCTTCCTTCCAGGAAACTACCCGTGTACTTACGGACGCAGCTATTAAAGGCAAGGTTGACCCGCTGCTCGGCCTTAAAGAAAACGTTATTATCGGTAAACTCATCCCGGCAGGTACCGGCATGAGCAGATACCGTGACGTTAAAGTAAAATACAATAACGTGCCTGCTAATAATTGATTTTACTGCGTAACAGCAGAAAAACTTAATAAGTTGTAATAGGTAAAGTAAACCACCCTGTTTATTCCGTTTAGAGTAAGCAGGGTGGTTTTGTTTTATTGTTGAGTCGCCGGTTAGCAATGAGCTGGAAGCGAAGTTGATAACCGTAACAGCGAAGCTACGTAAATTTCATGACTGAATAGGGAGTGAAATTTGTGAACCTTAATATAATAAAAAAGATAAACTTCTAATGTCAGCAGCAAATTTGTTGTGACATTATTTTTTTAGATGAGTCATTGATATCCCGCATCACCGGCAGCACGGGTTACCGCATCTTGCGCCGCCGCGCTTAACCTACCGGCAGGGATAAAGTTTCACCAAGACCAGTAAAAGTTAGACTTACTCTAACGGAAATGTCTTGCGGGGGGGTAAAGGTATGGTAAAATAACATTATAAAATAATGTAAAATAAAATTATAAATTTTATTACAATTAGTAAAACGTAAGAGGAATAACCGTGGCAGAACATCTGCAAAAAATAAATAAGTATA
>ULNH01045071.1_pt1 | contig 12216 bp, 10 predicted proteins | sample 1951871 | NCBI WGS metagenome assembly ULNH01 (sample SAMEA4835572, study PRJEB28245) | human gut metagenome | biome: gut microbiome; material: fecal sample | place: Denmark | collected 2008 | reverse complement strand
AACATCTCTTTGTGATTGCATTTTGTTTGCCATTATTATGTAACTACTTATTAAAAAAGTGGTTAGGAATACTAATGAAACTAAAGTAAGTATTGTAATTGCACCTTTTTCACTCTTGATTTTTTTCATTTGTTACCTCCAACAAAGTCTAACTTTATTATACTGTAATAGTTTTTTAAAAACAATAGATTTTTTGTTTTTTCAAATTAATTTAGATAAATTGTAATTTGTTCTTATATTCAAAATTAAAATATTGCAAACGTTGTAGGGGTCGACGTCCTCGGCGACCCACAATTCATCGCAGAAATCCCCCCAGCAGATTGTATTGCCTTTCTTCCAAAAAAATAGTATAATATCAATGTTTTAAGGAGATTGATGAAATGAACTCAAAATATTTAGATAAATTAGAATATAATGAAATACTAGAAATGTTAGAAGGTTTTGCTAAAACATATTTAGGTAAAAATTTATGTAGAAGATTACATCCAAGTACCAATGTGTCCTTTTTATTGGAGCAAACAAATCAGGCTCTTGGATTAATTTATAAAAAAGGTAGCTTACCTCTTTCTTCTATTCCTAATATTGATATCGCAATTAAAAACCTTGAATCTAACTTTTCTTTAACAGCTTTAGATTTATTAGAAATTGGTAGTATTTTAAAGACTTCTAGAGAATTAAAAGAGTATTTTCTTGATGAATCTTGTGAGCTAATACTGCCTTCTTATGACATGATATATATTAATAAATTATTAGAAAAAGAAATTTTTGATAAAATTTTAGATGAAAACACTATTGCAGATAATGCTTCTTCAAAGTTAAGCTCAATTAGAAAATCTCAAAAGAATTTAGGTGTAGAAATCAAAAATAAATTAAACTCAATGGTTCATTCTGCTACATATTCAAAATATCTGCAAGATAGTATTGTTACAATAAAAAATGAAAGATATGTAATTCCAGTAAAAGAAGAATATAGAGGTTTTGTTAAAGGATTTGTTCATGATGTTTCTTCAAGTGGTTCTACTGTTTTTATTGAGCCTCTTGCTGTTTTTGAACTTAACAATGAATTGAACAACTTAAAAGCTGAAGAAGCAATAGAAATTGCAAAGATTTTAACAGAACTTTCTAGAAAACTTATGCCAATTACTAATGAATTAAAAAATAATGTTGAATTAATCGGTCAAATTGATTTTATATTTGCTAAAGCAAGTTTTAGTAAAAAGCTAAATGGAATTAAACCTGATATTAACAACAAGAAATATGTAAATTTAATTCAAGCGCGCCATCCTTTAATTGATGAAAGCAAAGTAGTTCCAATTGATATTTCTATTGGAGAAAACTATTCTTCTCTTATAATTACAGGGCCAAATACCGGTGGTAAAACTGTTTGTTTAAAAACTACAGGTTTATTGTTATTAATGGCATATAGCGGAATTTTAATTCCTTGCAAAGAAAATAGTAGTATATATGTTTTTGATAATATTTTTGCAGATATTGGTGATGAACAAAGTATTAGTGAATCTTTAAGTACTTTTTCTTCTCATATTTTAAATATTGTTGAAATTACTAAAATAGCAACTAAAAATAGTCTTATTCTTTTAGATGAACTTGGTTCTGGCACTGACCCAATAGAGGGAAGTCGTTTAGCGATAAGCATTTTAGACTACTTTTATAATTTAGGTTCAATTGTAATTAGCACTACTCACTACGAAGAATTAAAGCAATATGCAATTGTTACAAATGGTTTTGAAAATGCAAGTTTCGAATTTAATTTGGAAACTTTATCTCCAACATATAAATTATTAATTGGCATTCCTGGTAAAAGTAATGCTTTTGAAATAAGTAAAAGACTAGGTTTAAAAGAAAGTATTTTAGAAAAAGCAAAATCATTAATTGATAATGATAATATTTGTATAGAAGATTTATTAAAAGAAATTTATGATAATCAAATAGAAATTGAAAAAAAGAAAGATGAAACAACTAAAAATTTAAATCAAATAGAAATGCTTAGAAAAAAACTTGAAACTGATTATTCAGAATATGAAGAAAAAGCTATCCTTATGGTTGAAAATGCAAAAAAAGAAGCTAGAGACATATTATTAGATGTTCAAGATGAAGCAACACAAATAATAAAAGAAATGAACAATCTTTCAAAGAAAAATGGCAAAACTTCTGTTCAAGAAATGTATGATTTAAAAAGTAAAGTAAATGATAAAATAAAAGACTTTTCTATGAATAGCAAAAATCAAAAAGGTAATTTAACACCAGACGAAATAAAAGTTGGAATGCAAGTATATGTTATTCCTCTTAGCAAAGTTGGAACTGTAATAAAACTTCCAAATGCTTCTTCTGAAATAGAAATCCAAGTAGGAAGCTTAAAAACAAATATTGCTATTGATAAACTTGTGAGAACAAAACAAGAAACCCAAAAAGCTATTCAACCTACTAAAAATAAATCAATAATAAAGTCTAAAAATATATCTAACGAAATAAATGTAATTGGTTTAACAGTAGATGAAGCAATTCCACTAGTAGACAAATATTTAGATGATGCAAATATTGCAAGATTAGAAACAGTTAGAATTGTTCATGGCAAAGGAACAGGAAAGCTAAAAGCTGGAATCCATGCGTTTTTAAAAAAACACCCACATGTTAAATCTTATAGAATGGGTACATTTGGCGAAGGTGAAATGGGAGTAACTGTTGTAACAATAAAATAGGGAAAAAGGGGTCTGTCCCCTTTTTCCCTATTTTATTTGTGTTGCATTTTCATCCATCTTACTCTTTCTTGATGTAGTTTTTCTCCAAATTCTTGTCCTTGTATGTTTTTATATTTTTCCTTTATATATTCTCCATTTATTTTTGTTAGTAGCTCTTGCCCTATTTGTTCAAATGTACATTTTTTTCTCTTTTCTTCACTTAAAGTTCCTGTTCTATTTTTATCACAATATACTACTATTTGCAATCCATGTAATCCTAACACAGATTTTTCTACTCGTTCTATAAAAGAAACTTGTTTTGCCGGGGTCATTTGACTAAATATTCCACCTCTCATGTGTTCTTTACATGATGTAATTCCTGCTTTTTTCCATGAAGTTGGAACTCCTATTCTATTAGACAATTTTCTTTCTGGTTCAACACCTCTTTCATCATGTCCGTAATGATGTGGCAATATTTCTTTTGGTGTTAAGCCTTTTCCTAAATCGTGAACTAAACTTGCATATCGTATTTCTAAATTATCTGTTAATTTTGCGCTATTATCAACTACTATCATTGTATGATTATAGCTATCTCCTTCTGGATGATATTCTATCGGCTGAACACTTCCTATCAAATCGTATATTTCATTAAAATGTACATTTAAAACTCCTGCTTCTTTTAAAACATTAAAAAATATTGATGGTTTGTCTGTTGCTAATGCTTTTCTAAATTCGCAAAATACTCTTTCTTTTGATAATGAATTTAATTCTCCTTTTAATTCATTCATCATTTGTATAGTTAATTTCTCTACTTTAAAATTTAACTCACTTGCAAATCTAGCTACTCTATATACTCTTAATGGATCTTCTTTAAAGCTAGTGCTTGTTGCTCTTATTATTTTATTTTTTAAATCTTCTTGTCCATTAAATGGGTCTATTATTTCTTTAGTTAAAACATCTTGTGCAATTGAATTAATTGTTATATCTCTCCTTAACAAATCTTCTTCAATTGTTATATTTTTATTTGTTGTAATCTCAAATTCTTTATGACCTTTTCCTATTTTTTTCTCTGTTCTAGCAAGTGCGAATTCATGTCCATTCAAATCAAAAACCTCAAAGGCTTTTCCTCTTATATGTGCATTTGGAAATAGCTCTAAGAAATCTTGTTTTTCTAAACCAACTACACAATAATCTTCATCAAAAATAGGCCTATTTAATAGTTTGTCCCTAAGTGCCCCTCCTACTAAATAAAGCCTGCCTCCATGATTTTCAATTAATTTTGCAATTTCTAGAGCTTCCATGTTTTTTCCTTTTATTTTTAATATTCTACTTTTTTAATTTATTTATGCAATCATATTATCATAAGTTCTATTAATTTGCAATTTAAAGCAAAAGACACTAGCAGTGTCTAGTGTCTTTTCTTTGTTTACACAAATAAAGTTTCATTTTTATACGACTTTATAGATTATATATCTTCTTTTTTAAATTTATAATTTCTTTTTGGAAGTACTGGTGCCTTTGTGTTTCCTTTCATTGACTTTATTATAGCATTTATTCTTATTGGCAAGCTTCTTGTTTCATTGTTTATAAAGCTTAGTAAATATGGCTTCAATTCTTCTGGTGTGGTTTCATATAGTTCCATTAAATAGTAAAGCATCTTATACATATCTTTACATCTCTTTATATTAGGTGTAGCCATTATACTTCCTTCTCTATTTCTATAATAATAATATATAGGAAATTCCCCATATTTTAATTTTTCTGCTAGTATAGTTGCTTTTATAGAATATACCATATCTTCATAATACATGTTTTCAATAAAAGTTATATTATTTCTATCCAAAAATTCTTTTTTCCAGACTTTACTTGCAACTGCAAAATGCATGTCGCAAACTATTCTTGCCTCTTTAGTTGAATTTTCAGCATTTGGTAAATATACTTTATTATCTCCTCCTACATATTTTACCCCAAAATATGTTACATCTGCTCCATCTTCCCCTATTGTATTATTTATTTTTTTTAAAGTATCTGGTTCATAGAACAAATCATCACCATCTAGATGAACTATATATTCTCCATTTGCCTGTGAAATTGCTATATTTCTTGATTTACTTAATCCTAAATTAATTACATTATCTATAACTTTAATTCTGTCACCATTTTTACTTTCATATTCTTTAAGAATATTTAAAGTATTATCTTTTGAGCCATCGTTTACTAATATTAGCTCATAGTCTTTAAAAGTTTGATTTAATACACTTTCAATTGCTTTTGATACATATGTTTCTATATTGTATGCGCATATTATTACACTAAACCTCTTTTTCATTTTTATACTCCTCTGTTAATATTTTTTAATTTAAAAGTTATATTGCAATTATACTATTATTTTTTTTTATGTCAAATTTTTCCTATTTGTTTTTAGTCCAATTCTTTTGCTTCAGCAACTTATTATTTCTATAAGTAAACATATATGCAATATTTGCAAAAAACAAACATTTCGTTTCAACTGAACTAATGTCTGTTTGTTTTTTCACATATTATTAATTAAACGTTTACTTTTACAAGTTTCTTGCCATTTGGATTCCTGAGCATGATGCCATCATTAAACCTCTTGTCATTCCTCCTCCATCTCCTATTGAGTATAATCCTTTTATATTTGTTTCAAATTGTTCATTTATTATTACTTTATTGCTGTAAAATTTTATTTCTGGTGCATATAAAAGATTATCTGGATTTGCAAATCCTTCTACAACTTTATCTATTGTTCTTATAAATTCTAGTATACTTACCATCGTTCTATAACCTAATGCAAATGTAATATCACCTGCTACTGCTGACTTTAATGTTGGTTCTACTGAATTTCTTTCTAACTCATAATCCCAAGTTCTTTTTCCTCTATGTATGTCTCCTAGTCTTTGAACTACTATATTTCCTGCACCTAGGTCATTTAGGTTTTGAGCAACATTACGTCCATATCCAATTGGTTTATCAAAAGGATGTGTGAAGTGGTGTGATACAAGTATTGCTAAATTTGTATTTGTACTTTTTCTTTCTTTATATGAATGTCCATTTACTAATGTTAAATTGTTATCATAAACTTCTGCTGATACAAATCCACTTGGGTTTTGACAGAAAGTTCTTACTTTATCTCTAAATGGACCTACTCTCCCAACAAACTTTGCTTCATACATGTATTTATTTACATCTTTCATAATTTCGTCTGGAAGCTCGTATCTAACACCAATATCTACTATTCCTGTATCTGTTTTTATACCATGTTTATTGCACATATCTACTAGCCAATTTGCACCTTTTCTTCCAACAGCTAGTACAACTTTATCTGCATATACACTCTCTAATGGATATTCTTCATCTTCTATATATTTTGCTTCTTTAATCTTAACACCTTTTATCTCGCCATTTTCTACAATTAAATCTCCAACAGTTGTTCCGAAAAGCATCTCTACACCATTGTCTTCTATATATTTTTCTAATCTTCCATATACTTCATGGCTTTTTTCTGTTCCTAGATGTCTTATTGGAATATTTATTAATCTTATTCCATCTTTTTCTGCTCTTTTAGATATTTTAGCAATTTCTTCTTGATATTCTGTTCCTTCTAATTTTTTATCTGCTCCAAAGTCTAGGTAAATCTTATCTGTATAATCTATTAGTTCTTTTGTTTTTGGAACGCCAATATATTTATGCAAAATTCCTCCAACATGAATGTCATCATCTTTGCTATCATATAGTGATAATTTACCATCAGAAAAAGCTCCTGCTCCTGAAAATCCATTTGTTATATTACACATTGGTTTACAATGTACACATTTTTTTGTCTTTTCTATTGGGCAATATCTGTCTTCTACTCTTTTCCCTTGGTCTATTAATAGCACATGTTTATATTTTTTTAGTTGTATTAGTTCATAGGCACAAAAAATTGAGCTAGGCCCCATTCCTACTACTATTACATCATATTTACTCTGCATATAAATCACTCCATTTGTTTATTTTACTATATAATAATAGCATAAATTTATTATATATTCAACAAAAAAAGCCTATATTAGGCTTTTTTTAGGTTAGTTTTCTTCCTTATTTGTTATTTCTTCTAGGTGTAATAATTCTTCCCAACGTCTGTCTACTTCCTTTTGGAATTCTTCTATCATCCATTCATTTCCTGGTTTAAACATGTGTTTAAATCTTTTTTGTGGTCTTAAGAATTCTTCTATTGGAAGTTTGTTTTTTGGTTTATAGTTTACTATATATCTTCCATCTATTACCTCATATAGTGGCCAGTAACATGTTTCTACTGCTAACTTATTTATTTGCATTAAGTCTTCTGTGTTGTAGCCCCATCCTCTTGGACATGGTGTAAGTACATTTAGGAATGCTGGTCCTTTTGTATATATTGCCTTTTCTGATTTCTCGTATAAATCTTTAAAGTTATTATATGCGATTGTTTGAGCAACATAAGGAATGTGGTGATTTGCCATTATGTTTGTTAAATCTTTTCTATTTTGCATTTTGCCAGGAATTACTTTTCCTGCTGGTGATGTTGTTGTATCTGCAAATCTAGGTGTAGCAGATGAACGTTGAATTCCGGTATTCATATATGCACCATTGTCATAGCATACATATACCATATCATGTCCTCTTTCCATTGCTCCTGATAGGCTTTGTAGTCCTATATCGTAAGTCCCACCATCTCCTCCAAATGCTATAAATTTAGTTGTTTGGTCTTCTGGTATTTTTCCACTTCTTTTTAATGCTTTGTATGCAGCTTCTGCTCCACTTGCATTTGCAGCTGCACATTCAAAAGCTGTATGTACAAAAGAATCTGTCCATGCTGTGTATGGATAGATAAATGTTGAAACTTCCATACATCCTGTTGCACAAGATATTACCGCATGATCTTCTGGTTTTAATGCTCTTAAAACCATTCTTCCTACAACAGGAGCTCCACACCCTGCACACATTCTATGACCTGCTGTAAATCTTGATGGTTTTTCTGCAATTACTTCTTTTAAATTATATGCCATTGTTATTTCCTCCTATTTTCTTAATCCTAAATATCTATATGGATTATCTATTTCTCCTGTTTTTACGATTTCAGCTAAATCATCATATACGCTTTCTATGTCATCTGCTTTTGTATCTCTTCCACCAATTCCATATACATAGTTTACCATTGGAACTTGTTTTTTGTTTACATACATTGCAGATGTTACATCTTCAAATAAAGCTCCACCAGCAGCGTTTAGTGAATCTGATTTATCTAATACAGCAACTGCTTTTACATTCTCTAATGCTTTTGCAATTTCTTCTGCTGGAAATGGTCTAAATACTCTTATTTTTAGAAGTCCTGCTTTTATTCCTTTTTCTCTTAAATTATCTACAACATATTTTGTTGTTCCTGCTGTTGAGTTCATACATACTATTGCAATTTCTGCATCATCTAGTTTGTATTCTTCAAAGAAAGAGTATTTTCTACCTGTCATTTTTTCAAAGTCTTTTGCTACGTCTAATATTACTTTTTTTGCATTTTTCATTGCTTCTGCTTGTTGTGCTTTATGTTCAAATAAGTATGCTTGTAAGTCAAGTGGTCCTACTGCTATTGGGTTATCTTTATTTAGCAAATATTCATCTGGCTTATATTCTCCAACAAAAGTTTTTACTTTATCATCTTCTATTAATTCTATGTTTTCTATTGAATGTGATGTTATAAATCCATCCTGGCATACCATTAAAGGTAGTTTTACATTTTTATTTTCTGCTATTCTATGTGCCATTATTAAATTGTCATAAGCTTCTTGGTTATTCTCTGAAAATAGCATAATCCATCCAGCATCTCTTACTCCCATTGCATCTGAATGGTCATTATGAATATTTAATGGTCCTGATACTGCTCTATTTACCAAGCTCATTACTATTGGTAATCTTAAACTTGAAGCAATATATATCATTTCCCACATTAATGACATTCCATTTGCAGAAGTTGCTGTCATAGCTCTTGCTCCTGCAGCTTCTGCTCCTATTGTTGCAGACATTGCACTATGCTCACTTTCTACTGCAACAAATTCTGTATTTACTTCTCCATTACTTACAAATGTTGAAAAATATTGTGGTATTTCTGTTGATGGTGTTATTGGGAATGCTGCTACTACATCTGGATTTATTTGTTTCATTGCAATAGCTGCTGCTTCATTACCACTTAAACGTTCTCTAATAGACATTTCATTTCCTCCCTTTTTTTATTTTAAACAGACATATGTCCTGTTTCATTTGTTTTACTCCATAGTTATTGCGCCAAAAGGACAAACCTTAGCACAAACTCCGCATCCCTTGCAATAATCATAATTAAATTCTGTTCTTTTTTGGTCTTTTCCTACTGGTATTGCGTCATCTGGACATACAGGAAAACATAGACCACATTGTTTGCATTTTTCTGATAAGAATATAGGTTTTTGGCTTCTCCAATCTCCTGTTTTAAATTCTCTTGCATTTCCTGCTGTATATATATCTCCACCTGGTGTTAATTCTTCCATTGGTGTTTTTGGATTGATATCCATGTAAAATCACATCCTTCTTTCTATATTTCTTCTACTGAATTTAAAGCCATTTCTAATGCTTTCATATTTCCTTCTATTACCTCTGGTTTTTTAGCAAATTTATGCTTAAATGATCCTTTCATATCATTTAATAATTCTTCATCTGACATAACTTTACTAGCTTTTACTATTGCTGCTAGCATTGGTGTATTAGGAAAATATCTTCCTAATGCTTCTTCTGATATTTTTCTTGCGTCTATTTTATATACTTTTCCTTCATAACCTTTAAGTAATTTCTTTATCTCTTCCGCATTCTTTGTAGTGTTAATTACTATTGCTCCTGTGCTTTTCAATCCAGCTGTTACTGGAACTGTATCCAATAAAGTATCATCTACAACTACTACATAATCTGGTTCATAAATGTTACTATGTATTGTAATTGGTTTGTCGCTTATTCTGTTGTATGCAGTAATTGGTGCACCCATTCTCTCTGGTCCGTATTCTGGAAATCCTTGAATATATTTACCTGTGTTAAACGCTGCATCTGCTAAAAGAAGTGATGCTGTTTTTGCACCTTGGCCTCCACGTCCGTGCCATCTAATTTCTATTAACCCGTCCATTTTCTATCTCCCCTCTTAAAATCTATTTTACATGGTTAAATATATAACTAAACATTTAAAAAGTCAATATTGTAAATTTGAAAAAAATAGCAATATGTTTTATAATAGTATTAATATGGATAATATTCCATCATATTGGAGGTATGGAAAAATGAAAATACCAAACGACCGATTATCTCGGTCACTTCTCAGAACATTAGCAGCCTTATTTTTACTCGCAGTGGCAATACTATTTTTCTGGCTGGCTTTTGCTCTTGGAAAGGTTGGAGTTAACATTCTGCTAATATTTATTGTTAGCTCTGTTGCCACAGTTCTTGCTTTCTTATCCATTTTCTTATTGAGCCCTATATTTTGGGTCATAGCTCTGGGGGTAATCATTGAGAAAATTTCTAAGGAAGATTTCATTTATTACAGGAAAAATTTAAGACCATTTGCAAAAAAATGTGTTGACAAATACCTGTGGTAAACCTCCCCAGTAACCGATACTTTATTCCAATAAGGTATCGGTTGCTTTTTGTTCTTTTAGTGTAATTTGAATTTATAGTTGGTATGTGGTATAATTAAAATAACATTATATTTGAAAGGATGGTCATATCAATGAGTGCATCACAGTGGTTAGCTACTATTTTGGAGTTTGCCCTAATAGTTTTAGCAATACTTGGCCTCATCTTTGAAGAGAAAGTTATCAAGTTCGAAGACGAACTTGTTGAAGTTGCTAAGCTTATGCCAAGCTTCTTTAAAGCTCTCTCAAAAAGAATAAAGCGAAAGTTTTCTCGCTAATTTCTAAAAAGAAACATAAATGCCAATGAATTTGGATTATGTTTCTTTTTTATTGAATTTTTCTGCTTTGCCCCAAATTTGAATATATGGTTAGTATGTGGTATAATTAAAAGTACTATAATAATTTGAAAAGAGGACAAAATAATGAATAACACTAATATTAAAAGCAAAAAACGAGCTACTAGAAAGTTCTTAAGAAGGTTCTTGATAGTTTCTCTTAAATCCATTCGGGCTATAGCTTGTGTGGTTGCATTTCTGTCTGCTGGTTTTGGTTTAGTTACCTTCCTTGCAGAGCCTAATGAGTCATTTGGTTCTGGTAAAGATTTTTTACTAGCCATGGTTTTTAAAACCCTCATTTCAATTGCATTTATTGCTTTCTCACTCCTTTCAGGAGCAGTCACCATTAAGATTTCAGATCTTTTCGATGATTAAGCAAAAAAACGCGGATATTTCCAACAGTTTGGTTCCGCGTTTTTTCTATTCATTTTTCTCTCTATATTGTGTTATTACTATATAAAAGTTGTAAAATTTGATTCTTTAACTGATATGTGATATAATAAAAGAGTAAAAATGGCAATTGCCAAAATCGAAAGGATGTATTACTTATGAAAAAGACGAAACTTGTATACCGGATCCTTGCTGTTATTCTTGTAGCAGTAGTTGCTACCGCATTTTTCACAGTTCCTACAGCGTGGAAATGCATACGAACAGCGCATGAGTTATCTAGCATTTCCAGCGAGATAATGTATATCAAAGACTCTGCCGATAGGGCTAAGCCTGGATATGGCTGGACTACCGAAAGAAACGAAAGATACTATGCCTTGCAAGCAGAACGTAGTGCATTATACAAATCTAACGACGCAGTAGTTCATGCATTTGCAAATGCAAACAACTTTGTACGACTTGCAATGCTTGTGGGTTTGTTTTTAGCATTTCTGTTAGAAATGGCATCGCTTTTAATTCTCTTGGTAAGGTGGAAAAATAAAGTGGTACGCAAAAAGAAAAGTGCTGAAGCCTGAATAGGCTCCAGCACTTTTCTTTTTTTATTCTTCTTCTGGTGCTTCTACTGGGCAAACGCCTGCGCAAGTACCGCAACCAATACATGCATCTGCATCTATTATGTATTTATCTTCTCCTTGTGCTATGCAACTTACTGGACATTCTGCTGCACATGCTCCACAAGATATACATTTATCTGTTATTTTGTATGCCATGTTTTTCCCTCCCTTTAAAATTATATTATAAATTATTTTTTGTTTTTTTCATCCATTTTTTCTAATTTCTCTAGCTCTTGTAATTCTTTTAAGTCCTCTGGATTATCCGCTTCTATACTGTCATCTTCTTTTTCTACATTTTTTATAATTTTTATATCTTTCGAATTGTATTTTTTAAAGAAAGTATCTTCTCCATCATGGAATTTTACTTTTACTATTTCTTTTAGTGTTTCTACTCCGCAAACTTCACCTTCTCCATCTTCTGTTTTTACTATTGCTCCAACTTTTGGTAATCTTTTAAGTTTTTCTTCATATACCTCTTGCTCATATTTTAAGCAACACATTAGTCTTC
>ULNH01048006.1_pt1 | contig 12331 bp, 6 predicted proteins | sample 1951871 | NCBI WGS metagenome assembly ULNH01 (sample SAMEA4835572, study PRJEB28245) | human gut metagenome | biome: gut microbiome; material: fecal sample | place: Denmark | collected 2008 | reverse complement strand
TAGACAGTCCGACCGACATGATAGCCGCTTTAAATGGTGGAATGTAACTAAATACTTCTTTTCTAATTACATGTTTTATATCTGCATATATTGAATCTGATGGATTTAATAACTTTGTATATATATCTGGTGATGATATTGGAGTATCGTTTTCCAACATATATTGTGCACTTTGAAGACTTGCAGCTTCAATATACAGCACTCTCTTATAATTCTGTACCAAACAAGCCGCTACCCCCATAGCCACAGTAGTCTTTCCTACACCTCCAGCTGCAGATGTAACCAAAATAATCTGAGTTTCCTTCTTCTCTACAGCAGCAACATTTAATGCCCCCGCACTCTTTCCGATAATCTCATTAAAGATTTCCTTAATGCTTGTATACTTAAAAATTTGGTTTACATTTAATTCTCCTGTACCGCCTTCATCATACTGCTCCATCATCACAAAAATGTTCTGAATATTATGACGCTGAAGGAATGAATCGTATAACTCTTCTGAAACAATCAAGATTTCTGCATTCTGTGGTTTTGAAAAATAATCATCGAAATATGCTCTATCTGTAATAATTTCTAAATCTATTTTATTAAAAAAATCTGTTACAAACTTAAACTGCAGCGGTACTATGTAGTTTGCATCTTCATCTGCAATAATCACTTTAGGTCTTGCCATTTTTTACACCTCTTTATATAATCTGGAAATCACTATCCGCCATGCGGATTATATCTCCACGATTAATCTGAACTTTCTGTCCTGGATTCAATCGAACTCCATTTACAAATGTACCATTGGCACTTCCTTCATCATTGATGTAATAAATGCCTGTCTGATTAGTTATGCGGCAGTGCTTTCTGCTAATCATCCTATTGAACGGAATTACCAAGTCCACCCATTCCTGCTTCTTTCCAATTACAACATTATCTCTATCAATCACTAATTCGAAATGGCTAGGAGCGTTCATTGCAACCAGCTTAATATTTCCACTATTCTTGAAGGCTGAAGGCGTCTGATTATTGTTAACTTGTTTTGTAATAGGTGGAGTCCCGACACTTCTTGATTTGTTATACACATCTTCAAGTGACATAGACCCATTACACAAATCTAGGACAAACTGCTTAAGTCTTTCATTTGTTTCTAAAATCACCTTATTAATTAGTTTTACTATACTCGATCTTAATTCACTTTCAAATTCTGCATAGCTATCAAACGCCTTTACACTAAGCGGCAAATATACCAACTTAACCTTTAGCGTGTTCTGTTCCACATATATTTTATCCCAGGACAAGTCAATACTTTGACAAGTCAGAAATCCGTTATTTCTCACTTCTATAACACTGGCAAAAAGATTCACAACCACATTAATTAGTGTATCAGCGCTTATCCCCGCAAACATTGACGACATTGGTCTATACTCATCTGTTAGATAATATAAATCAATCAATCCGTTTCTGGTCATTTTCATGCACTTTACAAAAATACCATTGTTTTGGCTCTGTAAAACCTTATAATCTGTATTAACAAAATGTGCGTTATCTTTTAATATGTATTCGAAATTATTACCACAGGTAATCTCAGAGATTACACCATTGTCCTTTAATGTGTACATAATTTGTTCCTTCTCTCTTATGTTACTATTTGCACTATTTGCCACAAGTAGAAACTTAAGCATGTAAACTTCTACTTCTGTCAAATAGAATATGGATTCCTGCGCTTTCGCGCAGGAATCTGAATATTCAATTACTTAGCTGCCTTAGCTTGTTTTCTCTTTCTAAAGAATACTGTCGCACCTGCTCCTCCGCCTATAACAACAACTGCTCCACCAATTGAGCCAAAGAATAATGCCTTATTAGCGAACCATCTTACGAAGATATTTGTTGATACGATTACAGAATCATTAAATACATATGAGCTCTCAAAATCATCCGCATCTGTATCTGTAATATTACCTGCCATATCCGTCACTACTAATCGAACCTTCTGTGAACTTGAATTTTCATCCAGTACGAATGCTCCAGAATAGTTATTTGAATCCTCTGTAAAATCAGTAATATTCTCTATCTCCTTGCCATCTACATAAGCAACAATAGATTTGAGACCAATTGTGTCATATACAGAATACTTGACATTCTGCTCTGTTGCATTGATAACATTGTCTTCAAGGCCTGTGATACTTGTGATTTCCGGCTTTGTACTATCTACACGGAACAAGATGCCTTTGTCATCATAATTAGTATTTTCAGGGCTATTTCCCGTATTGTCTTTTGAAGAAACTGCAATCTTATAAACACCATCTGATGCAAAATTATCTTTGCTGATAGTATATGTATACTGGAACCAGCCGCTTGCGCCTGTAGTCACATTTTCATTTATGTCCGGTGTTACAGAATAATCGCTGTTTTCTAAGGGCTTACCATCTCTTGATATCTCGATATTTAATGAATCTTTTACAAGACGGTCTGCATTATACTCTGTGATTACAAAATCATCCTCAACACTCTGTACATATGCGCCACCTTCTGCAATCATTGATACGAGATAATCACTGTACTCGTAAACAGATCCAAATCTATTAACTGTAAATGTTGCACTCTTCTCAATTGAATGGCCCGCTTTGTCTTTAAGTTCTACGGTCATGGTGTATATACCATCATTTTCAGCCACTTTTTCAAATGTGTCAAAGGAACCATTTCCTCCGGTTTCATTTGTTGAAATATGTCCGGCAACAAACTTATCCGTTACATCTACATTCTTGTCAGCAAAGCTCGTTCTTGAAATCTTAACATCACATGATTCAAAGTTCTTATCTTCAAATGAGACTGCCGGAACAACTTCATCCTTAAACGCCTTACCATCGGCTTCCTGTCCATTAACAGTAATTGTAGCCTCAGTAATCTCTGTATCAATTGTCATCTGCTCAGATGTGTACTCCTGCATAGCATTAGTTGATTTGTCTGAATAAGTAATTCCGACCATGTAATCTCCATCGCCTGATAATGTGAATGTTCCTACATGTACATCTGTACTATTATCGCTCCAATTCGCAGCTATCTGAACTGGTGCTCCATCTCTTGTAACCGAAAGCTGAACATCCTCTGAGTAAAAATTCGCTTCATGAACAGTTACTGTTGCGGTAATATCACCATCATAATAGGATACTCCGTTGGCTACCTGTACTGGTGTGTTATACTGAACTTCAGCATTTGGTGCAATATTATCTACAATGATTCTCTTTGTATCTCTCAAATAATCAGATTCATTATTTGCTCTGTCTATTGCAGTAAAATTAACAGTTCCATTAAACTGGCTATCTGGCGCTAAAGCACTTCTTGGAATTTCAAAGGTTGTTGTTCCAACTGCGCCACCATTGGAGTTTGTAATTGATGATGCATCAATGGTTGCATCAACTAATTCTGTATTTACTCCACTTACTCCATCTGCTTTAACATAACTGTATTTCATAGAATAAATTCCAGTAATATTATCCGTTGCAGATATAGTCACTGTAGCTTTTGCATTATAAAAGCCAAAGGTAATAGCGTTTAATACAGTATCTAAGAGACTTGTACTGTAAGTCACCTTTAAATCTGAAGGTTTTGATGTATCTACTGTAAAATACTGCTCCGCAAAATCATCTGCTTCAATAGTTGCGAGATCTGTATATGCAATATCAAATGTGTAATTTGCATCCCCTGGATATGTAATAGTAACAATATTATTGTCTCCATTTGATGTCCATGATGATGTTGTATACAGTGAACTTGCATTTAATTCATTTCCTGCTACATCCTTTGCAACAATCGTATAATTCACATCTCCCGGATTGAAGTTATGTTCGTTAATTGTAATTGTTGCTGTCTGTGCAGAAGCAAAATACTTTCTAGTGTGATTCTCAGTATCGGTCAGTTCATTAATTACATTAGAATTTGAATACTCAACATTAATAACCGGCTTTGTAGTATCAATTACTTTCACACCAGAGGTGTATGATGTCATCTCATTATTACTACGATCCTTATATTCAACCTGGAATACATAATCGCCATCATTTGAATGATCATCATTTGCGTCAATAGTATATGTTCCAACATGCACATCTGTAGAAACATCCGTCCAGACAGGAGTAATATCGATTACATCATTGTCATTTTTCTTAAGCTGTATTTTAACATCTTCTGGATAGAAGTTTGCTTCAGTAACAGTAAATGTAGCTGTTAAGTCTTTTTTGTAATAATCTTTTTCACCATGAGTATTATCTGCAGTTGTATACTCCGCAGACATTGTTGGAGCAATGGTATCAACAACAATCACATGGTTATCATCTGTGAGTTTATTACTTGAATTGTTGTATTTATCTGTAGATACAAATGCAATACTTCCTCTTAACTGTTCTGCCGTTTCTTTTGGAAGTGTAACTGTTGCTGTGAATTTTGTCTTATCAGTATTATCCTGAACTGCAGCAATTTTTGCATCTGCGTATTCTGCAACATTTGAATTGCTTGCTCCATTTTCTTTCTTATAGCTCCAAGTGAAATAATCAATTCCAGCAGTATTATCATAACCAGTAAATGTTACATTAACAGTTGGTTTATAGTATCCAAATGTAATTGCAGACAAAATAGTATCAACTAGCGGATTTGAATATGCAACACTCATTTTTGCAATATCTGGTGCTGTCCTATCCACAATAAATTGTTCTGGCTTAATCTCTGCAGCTGCATTAAGAGCTAAATCCTTATAATTAAAAGTCAAGTCATAGATTGCATCAACAAATTCTCCTGATATTGTTGCCGTATGAACATCTCCATTACTTGTCCAATCAAGATTTCTTAGGTACTGCTGTAAATCATTTCCAATCACACTTTGTCCTGCAATGTTTTTAGTGATTACATCAAACTCAATATCAGAAGCTCTAAAGTTGTGCTCGGTAATCGTTACTATTGCACTCTGTGGATTTTCTGTATCTGTATAATCTTTATAATCAAATTCCAGAACAGGTATTGTTTTATCCACCACTACAGTGTCAGAAATATAAGAAGTCATTACTTTTCCGGAACGATCTTCATAACTCATGGAAATCACATAATCTCCATCCTCCGAAAGAGTTAACTTTGCCTCATTTTCATCAATATTTTCAGTTGTTTCCCATGATAAGGTCTGAAGTTGATTTGCCCCACCATTCTTAGAAACGAAAATCTTTACATCACTTGCAAAGAAGTTTGCTTCAACAATATCAAACGTAAGAACAACATCATTTGAGAAATAATGTTTCGTATCAACTGTTTGAGTCGTTCCTACTCCGTCTTTCAACTGATAAGATACTGTCTGTGTCGGTGCAATTGTATCTACTACAAACACCCCTGTGTCTGTATAGGAATCGCAAGTATTATCAGCCACATCCGTTGCAGAGACTTTCAGATTACCTCTTAACTGTTCTGCTTGATTTCTTGGTAAAGTTAAAGTTCCTACATACTTGGTTGAATCATGAGAATCACGAATAGCTTCTACTGTTCCTGAATCAGCTTCCAGTATACTTGTACTTGATCCATCCGCTCTTGTATATTCCCAATTAAACTTTGACACACCAGATGTATTATCATAAGCAGTAAATGTTACCGTAATTTCATCACCATAGTACTTGACATCATCCTTTTCTGTCGCCTCAGGGAATTCAATGCCAACATTATATGGCTTTTCATTATCTAATTTGTTAACAGATGTAACAATTTTCTCTGTAATTTCACCGGTTTCAATATGTTTAAGGTAGATTATTCTATCACCAATCCCTTGATCCTGTGCTTCTGCATCCTGCATCTCACCATACTTAACACTTGCAGAAAAAGTAGGAACACCGGTTGAGATATTATCACTACGAACAATTGAATACCCACTCGCCGGCATGATTTCAACAGCTGTGTTAAACCAGTCATTTGTTCCATCAGGGCCAGTTAATGCTGTATTCAAATCAGCAACATCATAAACAGTGTATGCACTATCCGGTGCCGTACGAAGTGAAATCCTTAATGTGTATGATACGCTATCTGCTGGCCATTTCACATTATTTCGCCAGCCTCTCACCTCTGCTTTTGATGCTGTAATTGTAACCATAAGATTATTATTAGCATTCTCAATTGCGTTAATTACCTTAGAATAATCCGATACAGTTACAACACCAGAATTAGAAACACTTAATCCTAAATCAGTATTGTCTTCAATGCTATACGAAATTGCACCTTTATCTTTTGAAAATGTTTTAATAGCCGCATTTGCAGTTATTCCCGAGCTATTTCCTAACACATATTCTATTGAATCAGTTGGAAATGAAACGTATTCTCCTTCACTACTCTTTTTTGCTGTAACATTTAAAATATGCTGAATTGTACAATCATTGTAATTATCATTACCTGTAAGTGTTGCCTTAACTGTAATTTTTCCTGCTCCAGTAACAGTCAATTCACCTGTTGTTGAATTAATCGTAGCAATATCGCCATCCTCAGCACCTAATTCAAGCGAATAACTTATTGTACCTCCTGCTAGTGCTGCAGTGTCTGTTGCGCCAAAATTAAAGGTCTTTCCATTCGTCAAATCAGCTGAGCCTATTTCTACTGATGATTCTTCATTATTATATTTAGAATCTGTGAATGCAAAGGTCTGATCAGCTTTGGCAATATAAACATTATACGGAGCCACTGCATTATCGGCTGGAGTTACCTCTACATCCTTGTCATTATAATTTGCCTTTACTGCCTTTACCCATACAATATAAGAACCTGCATTAGTTACAGTTGGAATGTCATTACTCCAAGCATTGTTATCTACCGCTAAATCGCCATCGTCTAACTGGTACTTTAAATCATATGAGCCTTGATTACTGACTGTTACTGCATCCTGTGGGTTGCCTGTATAAGTACCGTCCAAGCCAGTTACACTTAATCCATCCAAATTTAATTCAGCATTCAATATGGTTGATGTCACTTCTTTTGTAAATGGTTTGTAGTTACTTCCTCTATTTATTTCCAGTTTTACTGTATAACTTCCTGCTGCTAACCCTGTAGGAATACTTCTGTCTCCAGTTGCTGTATTATTAACACTCCATGTAACTGTATCTGTATCTTCAAAATTTCCTGTGAGAGTTACTAATTCCTGACTTGTATTTTCTACATAATTAAACTGCTTTGCTGTTATATCAATATCAGGAATATCAATGGCATTAATCTTAGCAATTTTCTCACCTGATTCATATGTATTGTAACCATCTTTTGTTATTCTTACATAAACTGAATATTCTGCCACATCAGTTTCTTTTGGAATCTGTTCTGACCAAGTTGAATTATCCGTTGAGTATTCAATAGTCGCACCTTCCGTATCTGTATCAACCGATGTAATAAGTTCTTGCTCTTGTCCCGTATAGTCTGCATCTAATGTTGTTATTGTAACATTTTCAATATCTGGCATAGTTACCGTTTTGGACAACTGTACTGAAAAGTTCGCTTCTGAACTTGAAATGGCAGTTGAGGAAATAGTTGCATTATCATATCCTGTCTTAGATACAGTAGCTGATATTAGCAAACATCCATCTATATACTGCGTAGCATCTAATACTTCTACAACACCATACTCATCCGTAGTTCCCGTGCTGTTAATGGTAGTAAATGCGTCCCCGTCTGTAACTGACGGATCTTTCATAATTGAATAATCGACATTTGCTCCCTGAATTGGATTTGATTCCCCATCCACAACCATTATAGTTACATATCCGGGATGTTCCGTGGCAGCAGCAAATACATGACCCATTGATGGCATTAACGATATAACCATCAAAAATGCCATAAACGATGCCAACACCCTCTTTACCATCGAGCTTTCTTTAAACATTTTCATTAGTCCTTCCTTCACATATTTTAATTATTCATACTTAACCTCTTGATACCATTATACAAAACAATGGTCACACAACGGTCACACGGAGACAACTTTGTGAAAACTGCATATTGAAAGTGCCGAAAATTGCATATTTTTTAGACAATTTTCGTCGCTTTTTCGTTATTTTTTGTAAAAAATACCTATTATTTATTGTATTTCTTGTATATCTTTTCAAACGCAGGCATGGGGCACTATATCACTTCTTCCGTATGAATTATTTTCACACTGTCAATCAGCTTAATAGTGATGGCATTTGCACTATCTAACGGAGCAGTTTTGGCGTTTCCATCCAGTAGCATTGTTTCATCCTCAACCAGAATTTCTGTTGCCTGATCATCAAAATCTCTTGCCAGATTTTCATTCAACAAACCCGTTTCGGCATTTGCCTCATCTGATTGTTTCATCCCCTCCATCGTTCCGGTCAATTTACCTCTTTCAAGATTGCTTTTACTGGTTTTATACGATTTATTACCAGTTTTCTCGTTATTTAGACGCATTCTTTCAATAGATTTCTTTGCTGTTCGTCCTGATAAATCTCCTATTACGATTGGAATCTTAAATAAAAACCATAGAGCAATTGCTAATACTGCAAATACCCCTGCCGCGATAAAAAAGATTACAGAAACAGTATTTAGTATATCTGCCATAGTTACTTCCTCTCTTCTGCATTAGTATAAGCTCTCTCAATTGCCTGCCTGTATTTCTCATAGTTATCAATAATTTCATTCTGTAATTTCTTAGATTGTTCCTTTTGGACGCTCAGATTTTTTGCCAGGCTATTCACTTCATCCATTAAGGATAGTATTTGTTGTTCGTCTACATTAACCTGAGCCATACTGCTTCGTTGATCATACAGTAGCATAAATACTCCGTTATATAATGAAAGCTGATCATATGCACCGGCATACTTTACATCATTTAACGATGATTCAATTGTTTTTAACAATTCATCATAATTGTCTTTTGATGCCTCTTCAACGTTTGTATTACTTAAGATATATTTTTTATAAAAACTACATATCTGATAATAGCAATCCGACGTTTTCTGTTGTTCAAATCCGGTAGCATTTGTATTGTTTTCACAAAAAAATTCATACGCCTTTTGCACACGTGTTGAAAAACTATAGCTGCCATCCTCTTCTGTATAATAGTTAAAATACATCATACCTATTTTGTAATTCAGCTCAGCCACTTCCTTGGTTGTATTGTCAAATTCGTCCTTATGTGCATTGTAGACCGCTAAAAAAGTATCATTTTCGTCTTTACCAAATTTACCTTCATCCTCATAGGCTTCTATCATCTTAAAGTATGCATCTGTACGCATAGGATATATATCAATGGCTTTCTTATAATTAGATATTTTTTCATCTAAAGATGATGCTGTTGAGGTTGATACCAAAACTTCATAATCACCATTATTCATATTGACAGACACCCTATTACAAACCACTCCGGATATCACACAAACAATTGCCAAAACAATCGATGCAACAAAACTATTTAATTTTATCTTTTGTTTTTTCTTATAATCTCTGGTAATCAGTTCAGGGTGTTCCAAATCATAAAGAAGATCCTGGCAATTTTGATACCTGTTTTCCGGGGCTGGTTGAACACACTTGTCAATAATCATTTCAACACCTTCGGAAACCTCCGGATTCCACATTCTTACCGGAGCATATGCCTCACCTGTTCTAGGATCAATTCCTGTTAGCAAATGATGCATCGTCATTCCAAGTGCAAAAATATCTGAACGGGCATCTGTTTGTCCACTATATTGTTCCGGCGGTGCATAACCCTTGGTTCCAAGGACTGTGGTGTCTGCCAGATTTTGTTCTTTATACTCTCTTGCAATACCAAAATCAATAATCTTAATATTTCCTTCCGGCTTTAGCATTACATTTGCCGGTTTCATGTCTCGATAAATAATAGGCGGTTTCTGTGAATGTAGATATGAAAGTGCATCACACAATTGTTTCGCCCATCCAACCACTAATTCTTCAGGCTGTGCTCCATATTCTGCAAGAATCTTATCTAAAGACTCGCCTTCAATATAATCCATCACGACGAATATTGTGACTCCGTTATCAATAATATCCACTATTCTTGGTAACGAAGGATGGTCCAAACGTTTCATCATGTTTGCCTCTGCAAGCAAACTATTAACTATTACTTCGTCATTTCTTCCATTACCTTTTTTTCGAATTTCTTTAACTGCCCACTGCTTATTCAGGTGAGTGTCCATCGCCAGGTAAACAACCGACATTCCACCATGACCAATTTCAGTAAGTATTTCGTACTTACCAGCAATAACAGATCCTATTTCAGCCATATACCATCCTCCTAGCTAAGTTTTATTAAAATGACCGAAATATTATCTTTTTCATTTCGTTGTTTATTCAATTCTATTAGGTATTTTGCATTAGACTGCATTGTTTTCTTATTCACCAAATTAACCGGATTCAATGATTCAAGCATTTCTTTCTCTGTAATCTCGTGTCTGAAACCATCAGAGCACAACATATATGCGCCTTTTTCCTGCGTCCCAATATATACTTCCGGTTCAAGGGTGTCTGAGGCACCAACACACTGGAGAAGCATATTTCTTCTTTTATCATTTTTTGCCTGTTCTACAGTCATTGTTCCTTTTTTTATTTCTCTGGCAACAAAGGTTTGATCATTTGTCAGCTGTGTTATGGAGTTATCCAAACGATAAACTCTTGTGTCCCCCACATGTGATATTACATATTGATTGTTTACGAACAAAATCCCCGTAAACGTTGTTCCCATTGTAATGTTTTCATTCCTTGAATATTCAATAAGCTTTACATTCAGGTCTTTAAGCATCAGATTCCATTTTCCACTAATAACATGCAAATCCAACTCTTCTAATTCATATGGAAGTTCTTCATCAAACCACTTGTCAAATGCACGTATTACCGTAGCACTTGCTAATTCTCCCTTGGAAAGACCTCCCATTCCATCACACACAATTGCCATTAAAACTTCACCGCCAGAATACTGACCATGTTTTACTAATATGCTATCTTGGTTCGTATCTTTTGTTGTTCCAATATCTGTCTCTGCAATAAATGTAAAGTGCATTTCCCACTCTCCAATCTGACTTAACTTCTAAACTCAAATTCATCATTTGCCAAACGTATTCTATCGCCGAAATGGATTTCCACTTCTTGCTGAACCGGGACCGGAACATCATTAATATACGTTCCATTTTTTGAATTTAAATCAACTATAAAATATCTGCCTCTTCTCGTAATAATATCAGCATGGCTTCTGCTTACCTTATCATTATTAGCAACGAAGTAATCTGAATAGCTTCTTTCTTTTCCTATCCTAAATACTGGTTTATTAATTGAAATCACTTCATTTGTCAGCAAGCGATATAGCGAAGCATAATGAACAGTCTGCTGTTCTTCCATCAATAGTCCTGTTGCCTCATCTTCCACCAATAGTCCTGTTGCTTCATCTTCAAGCAGCCCTGTTGCCTCATCTTCAAGCAGCCCTGTTGCCTCATCTTCCTTATTGCTGTAATGATTATAGTAATCTGCCGGTTTATCAGTGATATATCCACTTTGTCCTACATTACGCCTTTTTATTGTATTAACAACGCTTCGATCCTCATTCTGTATATACTTTTCTATCTTATTGGCATCAAACTTCGTTAGTGACTTAACAAAGTAAACATACCTCGACACATATTCCATATCATTTTCCTGTTGTGGCTTACTTGCATATATAATCTGTTCCATAAAACCGATAATGTCAGTTTCCTTCTGAACATTTTCCAATGGTAAATAAATAAACTGCAATTCCTTTGTTATTTCATTGATAAAAACATTTTTTATGTCAAATATCACATTATTAATGATTAACGAATTCGCATTTAATTTTTGAACTGTATCTACCACCTGCTCCATAATAAACAGGAAATCATATTTGCTAATAGGCTTCTTTAATCGTTCGTATAAACTAATTCCAATCGGACCATAATATTCAATATGACTTTTCTTTATCATTTTTACTTTCAAAAGCCCTCTGATATATCTGTTTGAAAAGAAGTCTAATTGCGTAACATTGATTTTTTCCTTTAATGATAGTCTCACTCCAACTATCAGCTGACAATCCCTTGTCTTAACCTTGTATTTTACCATTACCGTTTTCATCCTTTTCCTGTGAAAACACATATAATTGCGTAGAACTATTCGTTCTTAACATAAATTTGCATAGTATATTATATTTACTATTCATACTTAAACTCTTGATTCCATTATACAAAACAATGGTCACACAACGGTCACACGGAGATAACTTTGTGAAAGCTGCATATTGAAAATGCCGAAAATTGCATATTTTTTAGACAATTTTCGGCATTCGCGTATTTTTTATTCGTTATAT
>ULNH01006277.1_pt1 | contig 12431 bp, 12 predicted proteins | sample 1951871 | NCBI WGS metagenome assembly ULNH01 (sample SAMEA4835572, study PRJEB28245) | human gut metagenome | biome: gut microbiome; material: fecal sample | place: Denmark | collected 2008 | reverse complement strand
CCGTTGGTCTGAGCCATACCAAAGAGGAAGGTTACGCCGACCAGAATCATGAACAGGCTTAACGGGAAAGCGTTCATAACTTTAGATGCAGGAGTACCTGCGAAAACGCCGCCTACGATAATACCGAATGCGATACCGAGGAAGCCTACGTTCAAATCTTCATTAACGCAGCTGATGCCTACGAGGATTACCAGTGCGAGAATGGACACTAATGCAGGAAGCGAAATATCCATAATTTAGTTCCTCCTATTTGTTAGATTAAGATGGAACTGGAAATCAGATATTCGCACTTTGCAAAATACCATTCTAAAAATAGCGAACTAATTTTAGATTGCGTTAGCAAACGTTCGCTTGATTACTCTTGTTCTTCTTACAGACCAAGTACACCGAAGAATACGAAGCAAACAATACCGGAAACAATGGACATGGAGAGGCCCCAAATCAAAAGTTTACGGAACAGTACGCCTTTATCTTCGTACTCAGGAGCAGCTGCAATGCAGAGTGCACCCAGAGTGGAAAGCGGAGAAGTATCTACAAGGTGGGAACCTACGTTGATAGCGGAAATGATGGAAATAGCATCGCCACCAGTTAATTCTACCAAACCAGGAGTCATCGGCAGGAACATCGGCATAATTACACCAGAGGAGCTGGAGTATGCAGACAGAACAGCCGGTACGAAGGATGCCCAGAAGCAGATAGTGGTCGGGCCAGCTACGGAGGACATAATCTGAACAAGGAAGTTCAGGCCGCCGGATTTATCCATAACGTCGATCAATACGGATACGCCGCAAACCATCATGATTACGGACCAAGGCATTACTTTAACAGCAGCTTTGGAATCGCCGTAACCGGTGAGCATGAGTACAATAGAAAGTACGAAGGAAATAGAACCTACGTTAGAAAGCATATTGGTGAGCATTTTCGGCAGAGTGCCTTTAATACCAGGCAGCCCAGGAACTACTACCAAAAGAACGAGGAGTGCAACCATCAGCAAAGTGGTGGTCTGTGCAGCGTTGAACGGTTCCGGTTTCGGAGCCAATTCATCGATATCCAGAGAAGCACCGCGCTGTTCTTTCAGCCATTTAGCGCCGCCCATTACCATAAAGCCTACTACAGTTACGAAGCCTTGTGCAAGAGTGGATTTGAAGTATACCATCCATGCAATAGCATCGAGTTGATCAGCAGGGATTCCGAGATCAGGAGCAACTTTAGCGATGATGCCGTTGGAGATGATGCCGGTCGGTGCAAACGGAGAGAATGCAGCGGCGTTGCAGGCACCTACTACGAGCAGGGTCATCAGGAATGCAGGCATTTTAACACGGCCGGCGATAGCCATAGCTACCGGAGCCATAAGTGCGCAGCCTGCGATGTTGCCAGGGCCGATAGTGGTCAAGAAGTCGGAAAGTAAGAAAATAATGATAGGAATTAAAGCAGTGTTGCCTTTGCAGACACGAATGGAATAAGCAGTGAGTTTTTCCATGGTGCCGTTGGTTTGTGCCATACCGAAAAGGAATGTAACACCAACCAGAATCATAAACAGGCTAAGCGGGAAAGCATTCATAATCTTAGTTGCAGGGGTGCCGCCAAAGACGCCGCCTACGATAATACCGAACGCAATACCGAGGAAGCCTACGTTTAAATCCTCATTAACGCAGGAAATACCTACAAGAATAACCAACGCGAGGATGGACATTAAAGCAGGAAGTGAAATATCCAATTTCGTCACTCCAATCTTCATAAATTAGCTCAGATGAGCTAAACATAATAATGCCGTTAAGTTTCTGGCTTGACGGCTTATGCGGTACGCGGGCGGCATAACCGCCCGTTTAAACCGCAAGTAAACATTTTGTTAGCTATTTATTCAGCTAAGTTTAAAATTAATCTTCTTCTGCCGGGAAAGATTTATGGAGCAATTTCGTTAAACCAACGAAAAGTCCAATAACAACAAACATGGTCGGCAGAGCTACGCACATCATAATGACAGCTTTTTCAGTTGCTCCCATTTTTACACCTCCAAAAATATTCCAGTGGAAAGCACGCTATAAGGAAAGTTACAAATTACAGATTACATTTTTTCCAGAGCAGGAATCATAGCAAGAACCAGACCACCTGCTACTACGGATGCAACCTGACCAGCAACGTTTACGCCGATAGCATGTTGGATGATGAAGTTAGTCGGGTCTTCTTTCAAAGCCATTTTAGCGATTACACGGCCGGACATCGGGAATGCGGAAATGCCGCAAGCACCGATCATCGGGTTGATTTTCTTAGCGCTGAACATGTTGAGAAGTTTAGCGAAGATAACGCCGCCAACGGTATCGAATACGAATGCAACAGCGCCGAGGCACATGATGAGAAGTACCTGAACATTCAGGAAACGTTCAGCAGTCATGGTACCGCCGATGGTAATACCAAGTACGAGGGTTACCAGGTTGGACAGTTCGTTCTGAGCGCAGTTGGACAGGTTATCAACAACACCGGATTCTTTAAGAACGTTACCGAACATAAGAGCACCGATAAGAGCAACAGACAGAGGAGATACAACGCCTGCTACGATAACGATCATGATCGGGAACAAGAATTTAGTGGTGTCAGATACAGGTTCTTCGTTTTCAAAGCCCATACGGATTTTGCGTTCGTTCTGAGTGGTAACAGCTTTGATAACAGGCGGTTGGATAACCGGTACCAAAGACATGTAGCAGTAAGCAGCTACGGACAGAGGTCCAAGCAGTTCTACTGCATAACGGCTTGCTACATAAATGGTGGTCGGGCCGTCAGCTGCACCGATGATACCGATAGAGGAAGCATGCGGGAAGGAGAAGCCCAGGAAAGTAGCGCCGATAGCGGTAGCGAAGATACCGAACTGAGCAGCTGCTGCGAACAGCATTACGGACGGACGGCGAATCAACGGAGCGAAGTCGCACATTGCGCCGATAGCAACGAAGATAAGTACAGGGAACAGTTCGTTTGCGATACCTGCATTGTACAGGGTAATCAAGAAGCCTTCAGCACCAGGTTCGGTGGATACTGCAGAAGAATGAGGAATGTTAGCCAGGATAGCACCGAAGCCAATCGGAAGCAGCAGAGCAGGTTCGTAGTCATATTTAACAGCGAGCCAAATCAGGATGCCGCCGATAATCCACATAATAATATGAGTATAGCTAAGACCAAGAATACCCTTCAGGAGTTCTTCAAGATAAGGGTATTGTACGAGTAAAGAATCCATTCTTAAACCTCCAATATTCAATTGCTTTCCTATAAATTCATCTGATAGCAGTGCCGGTAGTTAAACTGCCGGCATTGCTACTATACTTGAAGAATTGAAGGAAATTAGCCGATAACAGCCATGATCTGGCCAGGTTTTACGTTTTCGTTAACGTCTACGTTGATGGATTTAACGGTGCCGTCAACAGGTGCAGCAATTTCATTCTGCATTTTCATAGCTTCGAGCATAAGAACTACGTCGCCTTTTTTAACGGTGTCGCCAGCTTTAGCTACGATTTTGCTTACTTTACCAGGCATCGGAGCGGTAAGCGGGGTGTCGCCAGCTGCTACTGCTGCCGGAGCAGGAGCTGCTACCGGAGCCGGAGCGGGAGCTGCAACCGGAGCTGCTGCTACCGGAGCTGCTGCTACAACGCCTTCTTCTGCAACTTCAACGGTGTAAGCTACACCATTAACGTTAACTTTGAATTTTCTCATTTGAAATTCCTCCATTTCACTTTTTAAAAAAATTTTATTTTCGTGCAGCAGATAACTCGTATCTGCTGCAGTCAAAACTAAAAATTAGTAGCACTCTTGTCTTTTGTTCATCAAAGACAGACGGCCAGTCTGAGCCCAAAGCGTACTCGGTTTTTTAATACGTACTACAGCTACGCCGCCGCCAGCATGCTGGATAGCTGCTGCCATTGCTGCAATCATTTCATCGTCATTCATAACCATGCTGATTGCACCGCTGATAGCTGCAATTACTTCGGGGGGAGTGCCGGCGGGAACCGCAGGAGCCGGAGCTGCTGCTACCGGAGCCGGGGCTGCAGCTTTAGGAGCTTCTTTTTTCTTCTTGCTGCCGCCAAATAATCCAAAAAATCCCATTACGATTTCCCCTTTCTATGCATTAAAGCGGAATGTTACCGTGTTTCTTAGCCGGACGGCTTTCACGTTTGGAATCCAGCATTTGCAATGCATTGATAATGGTCGGGCGGGAATCTTTCGGTTGAATTACGATATCAACCATGCCACGTTTTGCAGCCTGATACGGGGTTGCAAAGTTGTCAATGTATTCAGCAGTTTTAGCTTCAACATCAGGATCTTTACGGAAGATGATGTTAGCTGCACCAGCAGGGCCCATAACTGCGATTTCAGCAGTCGGCCAAGCGATAACCTGGTCAGCACCAAGTTCCTGAGAGCACATTGCGAGGTAAGAACCGCCGTATGCTTTACGGGTAATCAAAGTAATTTTAGGTACGGTTGCTTCAGAGTATGCATAGAGCATCTTAGCGCCATGACGGATGATGCCGCCATATTCTTGGTTGGTGCCAGGCAGGAAGCCCGGAACGTCTACCAGGTTCAACAGAGGAATGTTGAAAGCGTCGCAGAAGCGAATGAAGCGGGAAGATTTGTCAGATGCATTGATATCAAGGCAACCTGCCATAACTTTCGGCTGGTTAGCAATAATACCTACGGTCTGGCCATCCATACGTGCGAAGCAGGTAATGATGTTCTGAGCGTAGTATTGCTGAGATTCATAGAATTCACCGTTATCAACAATGCTCTTGATAATGTCTTTCATATCATAAGGATGATTGGAATTATCAGGAATAATGCTGTTCAGTGCTTCGTCGGTTCTGGTCGGGGAGTCACCGGTTTCGATAATCGGTGCGCCTTCCATGTTGTTGGACGGAAGGAAGCTGAGCAGATAACGGATTTGTTTAATGCAGTCTTCGTCGTTTTCAGCTGCAAAGTGAGCTACACCGGAAGTCTGGTTGTGGGTCATAGCACCGCCCAGTTCTTCTTGGGTAACTTCTTCGCCGGTAACGGATTTAACAACTGCAGGGCCGGTAATGAACATTTTGGAAGTGTTCTTTACCATGTAGATGAAGTCGGTCAGAGCCGGGCTGTATACAGCGCCGCCTGCGGAAGGACCCATGATAGCAGAGATCTGAGGAATAACACCGGATGCGCTGGTGTTTTCGAAGAAGATCTTGCCATAGCCGCCCAGAGCGTCAACAGCTTCTTGGATACGAGCACCGCCGGAATCGTTCAGGCCAACACACGGAGCACCCATTTTGAGAGCAAGGCGCTGTACTTTAACGATTTTGTTAGCATGCATTTCGCCGAGGGAGCCGCCTTCAACGGTGAAGTCCTGAGCGAATACATAAACCAGACGGCCGTCAACAGTGCCGTAACCGGTGGTTACACCTTCGCCCGGGAGCTCTTTTTTGTCCTGGCCGAAGTTGGTGCAACGATGGCTTACGAAACGATCCAATTCAACGAAGCTACCTTCGTCAAGTAATAATGCGATTCTCTCACGAGCAGTCAGTTTACCGCTTTCATGCTGTTTAGCTACTTTCTTTTCGCCGCCAGCTGCGATAATGTGTTCGGAGAGTTTGAGCATTTTCTCAATTCTTTCTTGAGTAGACAAATCTTACACCTCCATATAATTGGGGAGAACTTATTTATACATGCAGGCGGGCGTAGTATCAGGCGCCCGTCTGTTATGTATCTGATTTTTGTGTGCTGCACAAGCAGCTTGATTTCTGTTCAGGCAGAAATTATTTTTTTGCAGGAGCGCAGAGTTCGAGCAAAATGCCAACAGATTTCGGATGAACGAAAGCAATGTCCATTCCGCCTGCACCACCGCGAGGTGCTTTGTCAATCATGATGCCGCCTTTTTCCTGTACGCCGGCGATAGCAGCTTCGATGTCGTCAACACGGAGAGCAATGTGCTGGATGCCCTGGCCGTTTTTAGCAATGTATTTGCCGATCGGGCCATCATTGTTTTCGGTAATATCAACAAGAAGCTCAAGCAGAGTTTCGCCGCAAGGAATGAATACGGTTTTTACGCCCTGTTCGGGAACAGGTTCTTCACCAGTGCATTCCAGACCGAGAACTTCGGTGTAGAATTTTTTGGATACATCCAAATCTTTGCAGGCAATACCTACATGGTCAACACAAATTACTTTGAACATTTTTAATTCCTCCTTAAAGAATTAATTTGGTGGTTTTATTTCAAAACTTTACCAACAATGTCATCAACTACAGAGTACGGTTCAATTTCGCGGCCCTGCAGTTTTTCTACCAAGGAATCAAATTCATCGGTAGCTACTACATTTTTATCAATGTAGCGGTTTACTTTGTCGTTAAGCATCGCAGTAACCTCGTTTTTAATGCGGGCTTTGCGGATTTTAACGATTTCACCGCTATCATTCAGATATTTCTGGTGCTCCTCAATGGAGTCTACAACTGCTTCTATGCCTTCACCCTTGCTGGCAATGGTCCGGTTGATCGGCGGACGCCAGCCAACATGTTCGGGATTTAATTCCAACATCATTTCAATCTCTATGTTGAGCTTGTCTGTGCCTTCACGATCAGCTTTGTTAATCGTGAACAAATCACCGATCTCAAGTATACCTGCTTTAATAGCCTGAATATCATCACCCATGCCCGGGATTACAACAACCATGGTGGTATCGGCAGTTTTTACGATATCAACTTCAGATTGCCCTACGCCTACGGTTTCGATGATAATGATGTCAAAGCCAAAAGCATCCATCAATTTGACTGCATCGCCTGCTTTTTGCGATAAGCCGCCCAAGCTGCCTCTGGTAGCCATAGAACGGACAAAAATGCCTTCATCCGAAGACAAATCCAACATTCTGATACGGTCGCCCAAGATAGCGCCGCCGGAGAACGGACTGGTGGGGTCTACTGCAATAATGCCAACAGTTTTACCGCGTTTACGGAATTCTTTGGCAAGTTTATCGGTCAAAGTACTTTTGCCAGCACCCGGAGGTCCGGTTATACCAATGACATAAGCATTGCCGGTGTGGGGATATAAAGCTGTCATAATTTCAACAGCATTGTCATACTCGTTTTCAACGGCCGTAATTGCTTTGGCCAGTGCCAAACGGTTGTGGTTTAATACGCCTTCAACAATGTTCAAATTTCACACCGCCTTGTTGAGGTCTGATAAAAATTTTAGGTTGCAAGGCGGACAAGCCGCCTTGCAAATTTTTAAGACCTAATTATTTTACGTTTGCGTTGATGAAGTCAACGATAGCGCTGGTCGGGGTGCCAGGAGTGAATACTTCGGCAATGCCAGCAGCTTTCAGGCCCGGGATGTCAGCGTCAGGAATAACGCCGCCGCCGATAACCAGAACATCGTTCAGACCTTTTTCTTTCAAAAGTTCTACAACTTTCGGGAAAAGGGTGTTATGAGCGCCGGAGAGCAGGCTCAGAGCAACAACTTTAACGTCGTCCTGCAGAGCAGCTTCAGCGATTTGTTCCGGGGTCAGACGGATACCGGTATAAATTACTTCAAAACCAGCGTCGCGCAATGCACGAGCTACAACTTTAGCACCGCGGTCGTGTCCATCAAGACCCGGTTTTGCTACTAAAACTCTGATATTAGACATTATCTACTTACCTCCCTATTATTGTTGGCTAAGTTAATTACAGCTGGGTATGAGCCTGGTATTCGCCGAATACTTCTCTCATTACGCCGCAGATTTCGCCTTCGGTTGCATAAGCTTTAACAGCTTCGAGGATCAAAGGCATCAGGTTAACGCTTTCATCAGCGCAGCCTGCTTTAAGAGCAGCAAGGGTTTCTTCAACTTTAGCGTTGTCACGGCGAGCTTTCAATGCAGCAATTTTTTCAGCCTGCAGTTTGCCAACAGAGCCGTCTACGCGCAGCAGGTTTTTCGGGGGTTCTTCTTCCTGCTGGAATTTGTTAACGCCAACGATAATACGGTTGCCTTTTTCAACGTCCATCTGCCATTTGTAAGCGGAATCCTGAATTTCTTTCTGGATGTAGCCTTTAGCGATAGCTTCCGGAGCGCCGCCGAGTTCATCAATTTTCTTAATGTAATCCCAGCATTCAGCTTCGATCTTATTGGTCAAAGCTTCTACATAGTAGGAACCGCCCAACGGGTCAATGGTGTCAGCCAGGCCGGATTCGTAAGCAACGATTTGCTGAGTACGCAGAGCGATGGTTACGGATTCAGTGGTCGGCAGAGCCAAAGCTTCGTCTTTGGAGTTGGTGTGCAGGGACTGGGTACCACCCATTACTGCAGCTGCGGTTTGCAGAGCAACACGAACGATGTTGTTGTTCGGCTGCTGAGCGGTCAGCATGGAACCAGCGGTTTGGGTATGTACGCGGAGCATCATGGATTTAGCTTTCTTAGCGCCGAATCTTTCTTTCATAACTTTAGCCCATACACGACGGGAAGCGCGGAATTTAGCAACTTCTTCGAGTACGTTGTTGTGAGCATTCCAGAAGAAGGACAGACGGCCAGCGAAAGCGTCAACGTCCATGCCAGCTTTGATAGCAGCTTCTACATAAGCAATGCCGTCAGCGATGGTGAATGCGATTTCCTGAGCAGCGGTGGAACCAGCTTCACGGATATGGTAACCGGAAATGGAGATGGTGTTCCACAGCGGAACATTTTTGGAGCAATATTCAAAAATGTTGGTGATCAAACGCATGGAGGGTTTCGGCGGGAAGATATAAGTGCCGCGAGCAGCATATTCTTTCAGGATATCGTTCTGAATGGTGCCGCGGAGTTTATCAGCGGAAACGCCTTGTTTTTCAGCAACTGCGATGTACATGCAGAGCAGTACGGATGCAGGAGCGTTGATGGTCATAGAAGTGGAAACTTTGTCCAGAGGAATACCGTCGAACAGGATTTCCATATCTGCCAGGGAGTCGATAGCTACGCCTACTTTACCAACTTCGCCTTCGGACATCGGGTCGGTGGAATCATAACCGATCTGGGTCGGGAGGTCGAATGCGCAAGACAGGCCGCTGCCGCCGTTAGCCAGCAGGTATTTATAACGTTTGTTGGATTCTTCAGCAGTGGAGAAACCAGCATACATACGCATGGTCCAGAAACGGCCGCGGTACATGGTAGGTTGTACACCACGGGTGAAAGGATATTCACCAGGGCAACCGAGGTCTCTTTCATAATCGAAACCTTCGATGTCAAGCGGGGTGTAGAGTCTGTTAGGCTCCAGGTTTGCGCGTTCAGGGAATTTAACCAGTTTAGCTTCTACTTCTTCATGGTATTTAGCTAAGCCAGCTTTCAGAGTTTCATTTGACATTCTCAAATCCTCCTTAAAATTTTTGTTTTCATACTCGGGTTGGACTTCCCGGGTACGGTGAGAGTGTCCGTCAAAGACGGTCTATGGCAAAGCCTTTCGGCTTCGTCAACATATTTATTTAAGCTGTGCCGGAGGACTCGCTACCGCCGGCACAGGCTTAAGCCCCAATTAAACTGGGATTATTTTTCCATGGTGCCGGTTTTGTTGAAGCGGTTATGGAAATCGAAAGCTTCTTCAAGCAGATGCGGAGTCTGGCTGTTGCCGCAAGCTTCGCAAGCTCTGTGGAAGTAATCCAGCAGCATCGGCTGATATTTCGGGTTAGCAATCTGATCAATGATGATCGGAGCTTTTTCTTTCGGAGTCAGGCCACGGAGGTCAGCAACGCCGCGTTCGGAAACGATAACGTCAACGTCGAGGGTTGCATGGTCGATATGGCTGCAGAACGGAACAACGGAGCTGATTTTGCCGCCTTTTGCCAGGGAGTTGGTGAAGAATACGGTGAGGTAACCGTTACGGGCAAAGTCGCCGGAACCGCCAACGCCGTTCATCAATTTGGTGCCGCAGATATGAGTGGAGTTTACGTTGCCGTAAATATCAACTTCAATAGCGGTGTTCATTGCGATAACGCCAATGCGGCGTGCAACTTCAGGGCTGTTGGAGATTTCCTGCGGACGGAGAATCAGGTAAGGTTTGTAATGGTCAAGGTTTTCATAGAATTTTTTCTGGCATTCCGGGGACGGAGTCAGAGCGGTACCGGAAGCAACACGGAGTTTGCCGGCATCGATGAGGTCGAACATACCGTCTTGGATAACTTCGGTGTAAACGGTGAGGTCTTCGAAGTCGGAGTTAACAAGGCCGTTGATAACAGCGTTAGCAACGGAGCCTACGCCGGACTGCAGCGGAAGCAGGTTTTTCGGCAGGCGGCCTTCAGCAACTTCTTTTTTGAAGAATGCTACGAGGTTTTCGCCCATGTGTTTAGCGTCTTCGTCGATTTCGCCGAGCGGACGAACTTTATCGGTGATGTCGCAAGGAACAACAGCAACGATTTTGTCGAGTTCGCAAGGAATGTACGGAGTACCAATGCGGTCTTCCGGTCTTTCGATAGGAATCGGTTTACGGTACGGAGGATCAAGAGGTACATAGGAGTCATGCATACCTTCCAAACCTACCGGTTGGCTGGTGTTAACTTCTACGATAACTTTTTTAGCGCCTGCTACATAAGAGGAGCTGTTGCCCATGGAAGTGGTCGGGATAAGGCCTACTTTGCCGTCGCCGAGGTCGTTGATTTTGCATACTTCAACGATTGCTACGTCTACGCCTTTGCGGTTAGCCATGAAGCCATAGCGAACCATCTGTGCCATGTGGCTGAGGTGAATGTCAGCATATTTTACTTTACCTTCGTTGATAGCTTTGCGGAGGGTGCCGTTGGTCTGATAAGGCAGGCGGCGGTCCATAATGCCAGCTTCTACCATTGCCTGGTCAATTTCAGGGCCTACAGAAGCGCCGGTCCAAACGTTAACTTTGAAATCGGTGCCTTTGTATCTTTCAGACAGGGCAAGAGGTACAGCTTTCGGATAGCCAGACGGAGTAAAGCCGCTGACACCCAAGTTGTCACCATTGTGAATAAAGTCGGTTGCGGCTTCTGCGCTCATTACTTTGCCAGCAACCGCATCGCAAATACGATCTTTAATATCGATCATGTTCCTTCCTCCTTGAAATTAAATATATATGGTTTCTGCCTTTCGGCACTTAACTTATCCGGCGAAAAATACTCTGCAAACGCCAGGCGTTTGTCTATACCGTCCGCCAAATAAGGCAAACCCATAACATAAAAAAGGAGCACTTTAGTGTTATCCCGAAATTTAATAATTAAACTCAATAACGCCAAGTGCCAGCTCACGCATTTTCCGGAGCGGGCACGCCCGGACTGCAAGCCGCCGGCGTAAGGCTTCCGTAAGGGTTCCGCTACCCTGTTGTCTGCCAACGCCTGAACATACCTTCTTTTGGTTTCTTTATATACTTCGACACCACCTGCAAAATTCCTTCTGCCGAAGTTCTATTTGTGATATTTTTTTGAAATTTTTTATGAAATTGCCGTGAAATATTCAGATTTTCATCTAACGTTATTATAGCACATAACTTATCAGGATATTTTCTGAATTTTTAACAAGCTCAGGCCCTTTTCTGACCCTTACAATATAATAGCAGTAAAATTGTAACATGGCAAGCCTTTTGTTTACATTTTTTAAAGAAATACCCTTCAGACTCAAAAGTCCGAAGGGTATTTTATAGCATTTTATTAGTATACTTAACGTATTTGCTGGTGATAGTGCGTGTGCAGGAGATTGTGTGCTTTTTTTCCAAGCGGTTTGCCCAGCCAAGTATCATAAAGTTCAATTATTTCAGGATTTTCATGCGATTTTCGTAACTCATTGGCTCTGTCACAATCAAAGAGTCCCTTTCTGCGCAGTTTCCTGATTTCGGCATTAACCGGAACAGGCTGCCCGCCGCCGCCGATACATCCGCCCGGGCATGCCATTACTTCAATAAACTGATAATCGGCAGTGCCGTTTTTAACTCTTTCCATCATTTCCATTGCCGATTTAAGAGTATGTACAACGGCAATTTTTATTTTTTTGCCGGCAATTTCAAGCTCAGCCTCGCGGGTATGTTCCATGCCGCGCACTTCTTCATAATCCACGTGCGGCAGGTTTTCTCCGGCAAGCACATCGGCAACTGTTCTCAGCGCCGCTTCCATAACGCCGCCGGTTGTGCCGAAAATTACGCCCGCGCCGCTGCCCGTGCCAAGCGGAGAATCAAAGTTTTCTTCCGGCAGGTTTTTAAAATCAATTCCTGCTTCGCGTATCATGCGCCCAAGCTCGCGCGTGGTAATTACTATATCAACATCGCGGTAACCGGAGTCGCACATTTCCGGCCTTGCGGCTTCCGCCTTTTTTGCCGTGCACGGCATAACAGATACGCTGACTATTTTGGCAGGTTCAATGCCGGCTTTTTCCGGATAATAGGTTTTAGCGATTGCGCCGAACATCTGCTGCGGCGATTTGGCCGTAGAAAGATGGTCCAAAAGTTCAGGATATTTCAGTTCAATCATGTTA
>ULNH01027634.1_pt1 | contig 12603 bp, 23 predicted proteins | sample 1951871 | NCBI WGS metagenome assembly ULNH01 (sample SAMEA4835572, study PRJEB28245) | human gut metagenome | biome: gut microbiome; material: fecal sample | place: Denmark | collected 2008 | reverse complement strand
TCTTGGCTTTCTGCTCAGGGCGGGCGTTGATCTTCTTATCCGTCTCGGCTTTCTTTCTTCTGGCCTCCGGATGTGTCCTATAGTATTCAGTCGATCTCCCCATTATCGTCCTCCTCGTCATAATTATAATCCTCTACGATAATATCCTCTCCATCTAAATATGAGGCTTTATCTCCGAGTCTGCTTCTCATGCTCTCGTAAGGATCATCTCCGTCCTTTATCTCCCACACACATACGTATGGACCTATTATATCACTAAGCATCTCTGCCCGGTTCTCGCTGATGCCTTTTTCTATCATCTTATCCTTGCAATAAGATTTGTTGTACACCGATCCTCCAACATAAAATTCTGTTGGCTTATGAATAAAAATTACTTTCATTTTTTATTCTATTGATATTATTGCCCAAATTTATTTGTTTTCACCTACATAATCTCCATAACTCATGTCTGTATCACAGACTACCGTATTGGTTGTATTGTCTACCACATGAAACAGAAACTCCGGGCATCCGTGGCAGGCGTTACTCCCGATCGCCACCGCTCCGTGCCTAGAGCAAGCCTTACCTATCGTGGTACCCTCATGTATCTGTATATGGTTCTTCCCATATACCTTGATATGTCTCATAACATTAAGCAATGATAATAAGGACATCTTATACGGAGACACATGCTCTTCTGGTATTCCTAGCTCACTGGATAACTCTTTGTAAAAGTTTTTCCTTTCATAACTCGACTCTTTCAAGAACCTATCGATCTCAATAGCTGTTATATCCATGGCCCTAAGAAGCTCTGGTTTCGCCAATCTCCCTACTGGTTTACCCATCGAATCAGACCTCATCCAAGCCCCACACTTCTCGCACCCTACTTGCTTCCCCTCTACCGTATTTATCATAGTGGACGGGTTCTTGCAGTATGGGCATATGGACCCGTTTAACATAGCTTTCTGGGCTAAAGACAATTCTTTCATACCGTCTCCTCCATCTTAACATTAAATAGATTGCAGAATCTATTAAAATTCTTGTTTTCTATTTTCATGTCCTCCTCATACCTGTCAATTGACTTGATGAAATCATTGTAACAGTCCTTGCACATCCATTGATTGATCACCGCCACGTAATAACCTACGGATGTAGGTCTGTTACACATATCGCAAATACCTAAGCACCCATATCTGGTAAGCTTATCCATCATCTCCTGTCTTGTTATTTCAAGCACCTTGAATCCCTTGTAATTATCAACTACCTTTGCCATTATTGTAAATTTGTTTAATTATAAAATAATCCGCTATATCCATCCCCTCATCTATATTGGGTTTTGATTCTAGAAAATCACTTATCTCTATATTCATCCCCCTCATATCCTTGTCTACCTTCTTTCTCCATTCGTTGAAAGCGTCGCCCTTATCCGGGTACAGGACTATCCGCCTCCTACCCAATGTCTCTACCATCTCCCTCTTCAACATATGGATACCGCCACAGGCCATGAACAACCTACTAGGGTACACGATGTTGCAGATAACAGCCGTCTTCTCTGACTCTACTATATACACCGGAGCGTCATTGGGATAGAAGTTGATAAGGAACTCCCCGAACAGGCATTGCCTAAGCAGGTAATCCTGACCGTCCAGTATATGCACCCAACATACATGATCCATGGGAACCTTTACCCTCTTCCCGTCAGGCCCGTAGTCCATTATCTTCCCGGTCCGCACCACCCAATTCTTATCTAGTTGCCAGAACACACAGCACTTACCCCAATCCCCGAATCTCATCATCCCCACCTTATACAAGCTAAATGCCCTATTGGTATGATACGATCCGAAGATATTGGATAGATAATCCTGAAGATCAGATGTCTCGAAAGGATTAAGCGTCTCAAACATCTTGTTTACTGGGATACAGTTGGCTATATCTGGGTTCACAGGAGGCCTGTATCTTCTTAGCACTTTGTTAGAATCGGTAAAAAGATCATTGCTCCCAAGCTCATTGCCTGTTGGGTATTTAAAATAACCACATTTATTTTTATGATCACATACCCCAAACTGCTCCCCTACTATCTGTCCGGTGGTTACATCTACGTACGGCGTAAAGCATCTATCCCTGCCGCATTGCGGGCACGTCAGCTTCTTTCTTGGCTTACTATGATCCAATTCATATCTGTGAACGCTCTTATTAAACTCCCTGAACTCCATCACGCTTTCCTCTCACTCATCACCCTATATATATAATCCCTCAATGACTCTTTTCTTATCAAGCCATTCAATTCAAAATCGCTTTCTATATCCAAAGAACCTATTCTTGATGTAACCGTATAATTGGTTTTCTCGAACTTATACTTACCTTGGAGATATACGACTGTAGCCATATTAAGTATAGGATTATCGGTTTGTCTCTTCAACTTGTATTGACTTGTCTTGGCGGTAGGATCACCCGGAGCGAAGTTATATATCTCCTCTATCTCCAATATCTTCCCATAATTCTCCAGTATCATTCTTCTATATAGCTCAAGCTGGAAAGCGTACTCGTCATAGAAATTACCTTTCCTATTTGACTTGAAGTCTAATATAGCGAATATCCTCCTACATCTTTTTACTTTCTTTTTCTCCATTTTAGGTTGGCCTTTCTTGGTTCCAGTTTTATAGAACTCTCCTGTCTCGACCTCTATCTCCACCATCTCCGGCTCGCTATCCATCTCCACCACGGCATCCACCGAAGAAGCTACCTTCAATCTGCTTGACCTCAGCATCTTTTCGATCAATACTGGTTTAACATGTCTTTCCTTGCAGAATATCGCGAATGATATCAGATCCTCTATCAACTCATCAATATTATCCACTAATATCCGCTCCATCCTATACTTGTCTATTCTTAGCTTGGCTTCCTTGACTACCTTCCTGATCCATGTCGGAATCAGTTTTATCTTAACCCCCGTCAGATACAATCCAAATAAGTAATGCATGATCGTACCTAAGTCGGCCCGGTAGTTGGCGTACTCGTCTGGGTCCTTACCCTTGAGCCTCATCTCATTCTTCCACTTCTCCAAGGCACCAGACGTATCGCAATACCCATTAGCTATATTATTGGTAGCCCCATCATATATGATAGGATACCCATCAGCCCCCATCTCGTAATAAATGCGCTTGCCAGCTACGGTCATTCTATATAATACTGGTGTCGGGATATCCTTGATCCATTCAGCGGCATAATACTGCTGTTCGGTCTCCAGATCATACTCAACTTCCATTTCCTCTTTAGGCTCTTTTTTAGGCTCTTCAACAGACTTTTCCTCCTCATCCATATCTTTCTTTGGGATCGTTGACAAAACATCTAATATGCCAAAGAAAGCGGTAAATTTAGGATCTGTATGATATGATCTTAATATTGGTAATGATGATCGCCAATAATATGATGGCGCATTCTCGTCCATTGACCTATTATGAACAAACTCTATTACAACACCATCATCCATGATAACCACATGATGTTTTTTGGATAAACGAACTCTCATATCATCAAACGATTCTTGATCGCTTATGACTTCCATATCCATTCCTTTCTTATATATCGTATCACTTATAGCCTCGTATCCAAGAGCTAAAAGTAATTTTTGTTTTCTTCTATCCATGATAATAATCTGGTTTTTAATTTACCATCCTCCTCGACTCTAGGTGCGAGATCCCTCATCCTTCTGGCTGCCAACAGCCATACGTTGCCAAACTCATCCAAGAGCCGGCTGAAATCCATCGTATCTAATAGATAATCGAATCTTGTGTGCTCATCAGCCGTCAAGTAGATAATGTTATCATTATCCTCGGCGACCGATTTATATTTCCGTTTAGGGTATAAGTGACAGATGTTACTTACCCCAGGACATGATATATATGCGCCGGTGGCAGATCTCCTTGTCATACTCAATCTAGCCACATGGGCGCCAAAGAAAACGGCTAGGCTCTTCCCCTTCGGCTTGGCCTTCACCCGTATCGCCGTCCTTTCCTTTGGCGGTAGTTCCTTGGCTCTGCATGCGGGACACAGCCCCTTACTCCTTATAGTTACCATCCTCCCACATCTCTCACACGGCAACATCCTACCTCTCATGCATTTTTCTTTTTATAACTTTTATTGAACTCCATAAGGCTCATAGCCCTATACCTCTTAAGCCTATCGATCTTACCCTCCGTCCAATCTTGATCCTTGAAGTTGATGATCGTATCGAATATCTGAGCCAGCTCCCGGATATTAAAATTCCTGTTCTGTATTTTTTTATAGAACCCGGACCTACTATACCCTAACTTAGAAGCCAGATAAGTCTTATTAGATAATGTGAGGATACGATAAATCGTACCCTCCATCTTACTTATCTCCATCAACTTCTCGGCTATGGATGATGTGGTCTCATAGCTAGCTTTATTGCTTACTATTCTCATGTTTCTCCGGATTCCTGATCTTACCATCAAACTCGTAGAAGTCCATCAGTTTCTTCTCTTCCTTGATACAAGTGACAACGAAATCTGATATGGTTCCTTTCATGCCTTCCTCGAAATTCTTTTTGGCATGATCAAGGTCATTGGCCCGAACGATGTAGTTAAACGCCTTGCGTTTCTCATTGCCCGATTTCTCGTCTATCGTAATATAATCAGCCGTGACCTTATAGAACCGGTCTCCATCCATGGCAAATAATTCCGCTATCCGGAATCGTTTGATATCAACGCTAAACTCACCAGAGATAAACGGTCTCATCTCCTCTATAATTCTAGCCTCACACTCTGTATAAGAAAGGGCATCCACTAAATACTCTTCCTTTACCTTCTTCTTCATGCCGTTCTCGGCATCGGTCTCATAAGAAACCGTACATTTAAACCAATTGTGCATCTTATTAATCTATGTTGTTGTTAAACAATGGGTAATCCTTTATCCCTTCACGAATATATCTTTCCGTATCATCATCCACGTCATAAGCTTTCTTAAAAAACGTCATAGCCGTATTCGTATCATGATCCACCAACGGAAGATATTCCTTTACAAAAAGGAATCTAAGATGATTCATATGATCAATCTTATTTCTTACATCGATTACCTTCGACCAGATCTCGGCATGGATTTCACTCATTCTTTTTATATCCTTCTTGTATTTATCTACCTGATCTTTATACTCCTCCTCAATCTTATTATTCTTGTCCTTTATAGATTTGTAGGACTCCTCATCTTTTGTATCAAACATTGGAATATGTTTGATATTGATTATATCCAACTTATTATATATCTTCTCATTGGATATAGTGAAATCGTATGTAGTCTTGTATAAATCAAACTTACTTAAGAACTTAGCTATTTTAATAGCATCATCCTGATTAAAAACAGCTATGCTCAATCCTTCTAAAAGGTAGAAGAAATTAGATGGAGAAATAGGTTTGTAGTCGTATGTCCTCATAACTGGAGGTTCGTCCACAAACCTAACACCCTCCTTAGCGCATCTTGTTATGATCAATCTATCTATCTGCTCGTCAGTAAGATCATATATCTCCTGATCGGTCATCTCATTAATTGTCTTCATCGTCATCCTTCTCCATCATTATAGCCTTTACCGCCTTTTGTTTATAAACCTCACTCATAAGGCAGGTAAAATCCATATCATCCATACCAGCCATAACATTGGGCTTCTACCCTAAGATTCATCTCAATGTTCTTTACATTGATTTCACAGTTATCATCATCTTCTTTATAGAAAATGACTTTGCCACCATACTCGAAACCATCATCTTCGGTCTTAACCATATCGATGATCTTCTCCAATTTCTTTACAAACTCACTCTTTTTCATATATGCAATTTTTATGTGTCTACAAAAGTAGACATTTTGTTTTTGAATTAAATTAAATAAACATTATTAATAGTTAATACCATCCTTCCTCCCATCATTCATATTTATTCTTTCATAAACTCAACACAACATTTATCCACTCTAGTTATTGTTCGATAGTCATCGGTACGGATACCATATCCTTTATAGCTTTTGACTATGGTACATATTTCTCCTTCTTCTATAACCGTACCGCCCTTGCTTTTTAAAGGGCAAAGGGTTCTTACTTTCGCTCCTATTATCTTTCTCATATGTTTATATTTTTAAGATCAAAATAATCTATAAATCTATCCCATAGCTTCCTATTCTTTTTATTAGGTCTAAATTTCCCGGATTGTATTCTTTTTACCAGCCCCTTGAAATCATCCACCGTCCTCTTTGACAAATACCATGCTAATACCGTATTTGGATTTCTCCCTAGCCCTTGATAATGACCATCCTTTACAAGCATTTCTATCTCACTCAAGAACTTCTTTGTCTGATGAGGGTAATCAAACGGGTATCTCATCATCTCTTCAATACTAGACATCGGACATAATATACATCCTATCCTCTTCGCCCCCTTATCATATAGATCACAATGTTCTATACCCATCTTATTCAAGAACTCCCATACATCCTTGTCCGTCCATGCAAGTATCGGAGATATTATTACCTTATCCTTTCCTCCAACGCAAGATACCATCTTTTCTTTATGCTCATCGAACTGATCGAATGATATATCATACTTTCTTTTACTGGTTCCGATCTCATTTCTTTTGGATCTTGTTTTTGATTCCTCTGATCTTATCCCTACTAAAGTTACCGTACCTCCTCCTCCTCTTTCTTTAAGTACCTCACAACAATATCTTTGAGTTTTTGATGGGAGACATTTCTTTTTCCGTATAAGCTGGTAGAAGTTTATATCCGGAACATGTCTTATTACATCCGGATAGTTCTTCTTCACGAAAGATACTATGTTTGCCGGATCTACTGTAGTCATGTTCATATGAGCCTCAAACTTAACGCCAGCTAATTTAGCTACATGATAAAGAGCTTGGCTATCCTTGCCTCCACTGAAAGCAAGATAATATCCCTTATCATAAAACCTAAGGGCAAACTCCTCTCCCTTTCTTAATACGTCAATAGAATGCTCTATCTTACTCATCAACCCATCAGAGAAGTCATACTTTTCTTTAAGCTTCTCTATCTCCATATATTTTAAGTCCTTTTGTATTATATTTACTTATATCAGCGCATAAATTACACCCTCCAGCACAACAGCACCATGAACAAAAATCTAGCTGTTCAGACTCAGGCTTCCCTTGAAATTCCGCCGCCGCCCTGTACCATGACGGAGACAACACCCTTATCCTTTCGGGAGCAGCCGGCGTCATGAGCACCGATCGCAGCCTTCCTTTGGCATCCTCCCTACCTCTCATCTGGATTATCTTTTAACAGTTCAGCTATCTTCTCATCCTTCAACATATTTTGCTTTCTCATGTTATCCACGATGAAGGTCGCAAACGCCATGTCATACCTCTTCCTTAACTCATCGACAAAAGATTTGGCTCTTGAGCTTATCATTGTCTCAACATTGTCATCCACGATTTTTTTGATCCTGCTTCTTATAAGCTTATCTACTGTCAGCTCCTCTTCCCTATAATCAACCCTAAATCTATATTTCTTCTCGCTAGCGTTTTCGATCAGATCACTCATTGATTCCCTCGCTATATCCTCAAGCTTCTCTGATATCGGATTGGATATTTCCCTCATCAACTCATTCTTGAACTTTTCTTTAAGTTCACGTACTACGGCTAACCTGACCGAGCTAGTAAACTCCTCTTTCAACGTCGCTTCGTTGTACATAGCTTCCTCGAATACATCTTCCAAATTTAATTCTACTTGAATTTTTATATTATCATATTTTAAGTTATTACTTTAATCTTTCATCAATCGCCAAATCAAATATCTTATCAAGGCATCTCTTCATCTCCTCGGCATACTCAAATAAATCTTCTTTCGAAAGATCCCTGCGTTGCCAATCATACATATTGACGTAAAGACATTCAATAGCCTTATTCTCTATTTCTTCAAGTACCTTTTTTTGTGGACTCGTTTTTCTTCTGACCTATTTTTATTTTCTTATCTTTTCCCATATTTCATTCAATTATAGAGTAGGGTATAATTGCCTTAACAATTATACCCCAACATCTGCTCCATCTTCTCTAACCCAATTAACCGTATCGCAATGCCAGCAATATCCTGTCTCGGAATCCTTTTTATGAGAATGAGACCCACAAGTAGCGCACCAATAATTATCATCCGTATCGTATGTATAGCTTTTATCCTCATGCATCTTATCTATTCTAGCTACCCTATCTTCCAACAGATCCTTTAGATAATGGCATTCGTAAGGCCTATCTTCTTCCCTTAATATATAAACATCTATGTCCATCATATTCCCCATCCTGTCCGTGCACATCAGCTCGGCGGCATGACGTACATTCCCTTCCGGCATCCCTGGGACTATCTTCCGGATCACTGCCTCCATCTTCTCTTGGTATTCGGTGTCTACCTTAGCCACCAAATCCTCTAATTTATCTATTAAACTCATGATCTTTTTACTTTTTTATATATAACGTCTATATCATCTTTCCTATCTACATCAATACAATGGGTATCCTTACAGTAATAATTCTTACTATTATTAAATACGCATCCTTCACAACTAGCGTCACTGGATTCAACCACCTCCAGTTCTACTTCTTTCGAATCGATATTGTATTTAAATATAGATCCTATCTTATGATATCCTATATCATCCAAGATTATCTTATCGCCTTTATTAAATACCATCTGAATAATAAATGATTCCATTTTATCATCCGAACCATTCTTGTCCAATAGCATCTCACACTCATTTCTATCAAATCCAAATGACCTTATAAAATGTTTTGCCATATCGTATTGCTCCATATGTACCAATCTTTGTATGCATAACCATATTCCTTGTCTTATGCCTTCTTCCTTAGCCTCTTGCACTCTATCTCCCATATTATTTTGTATTAATTAAGTAACAATATTTCTCTTCGTTCTATTTTGATCATCTCCGGATTATCGTCATGATCATACCAATATAGATACCATGTACCTCCTCTATTAGCCTTCCACATCTTCCCTTCATATTTCCCTGATGGAATTGTCAATGAATATTCCCTAAGACCCTCAAAGGTTTGTTTGGTCATTAAGGCATACTCTTCATCGATTTCTATGTACCTCCTATGAGGTTGATTCCATGACATCCCACGCTTATCCGTTATCTTGGGTATTATATTTTCTCCATTCATTTGTATTAACTATTATGTATTTAATACTTTCCCCATCCTCTCTTTCATATTCCATGCAATTTGATCTTGTACAATTATACAAACTATTTTCAAAAACACATCCCGAACATTCATCATTCGCCTTAACTACTTTCAGTGTCATTTCAGACATACCCGCTCTATAGTTAAAGATTTCCCCTACTTCATGATGCTTAATATTTATATGTATAGTATTTTCTTTACTTATCATATCTTTATGCCCAAATATTATGTCAATAAACTCAAGCATCTCATCATTGAATGATCCACTTTCTTCTTGTAGCCTCCTACATTCATCCTCGGTCAATCCACAAGAAGACACCAGCTCCTCTGCGGCCTGCGTCCATCGCCCGGCGTGGGCTAGCTCCTGAACCGCCAGCCATATTCCTTGGTTCATACCCTTCTTTCTTTCGTTCTCATCCATATTTATCCCTCCTATTCACTCATTTTTTTAACAAAATCTTCCCATGATATGTCAACGTCATTGTGATGTTTACAACAAGCATTCTGTATTCTCTCTATCAACGGAATGAACCATAACTGAGTTATTCCGTAACGAGTCTGGATTATTCTACATAGATTTATTTTTATTATCTCCATGTCATTAATACTAGGAGATGCATTGTCATTCTCACATCTATCTAATATCGTTTGAATTGTAGCCAAATAATGATCCATATCTTAAATTGTTAATTAATTACCATTTCCCATTCCCCGGTATAAATAATACCTCTCCTGTACTTACCCAATGATTCCAGTTATTTTTAAGCTCATTAATGTCATAAGCCTCAGCCGAATGACCATTGTAAGACCTTTTTATAACTGACATAATGCTTTCCGCCTGCACGCTCCAATGACGATAACAGTCTGTCCCGCACCCGCACGCCGTGGATCTCCCGTTATCGAACTCCCAGACCAGAGGCCGGAGGCCGCATCGTGGACATGGCAACCATTCCATTGGATTCTCTGGCTTCTTGTAAACATCAGTACACTTATACTCTACTGTCATAATTAGTTCTATTAAATTGATCTGATCTTTTGATCTCCCATCTCATTCTTATCCTTGAACATCATTATCCTATTTACAATCCCCTCCGATTCCATGTATGTCGAGAATCCATGTATCCTTAGATATTGAATAGCTGATAATGATTTCTCTAATATCTCCCTATACTCCATATCTGTTTTAACTGCTTTCTCCATGATCTTTTCCCTCCATTTCTTCTAATATAATTACCTATTTAATTTAGGAATGTAATTATATATCTATTTAATTTCAGTGATTTCCCATCTAATCTAATTTAAGTTTAAATCACTTAATGTTAATACCTTTTTATCCAATAGATCAATAAGTAGCATCGCTCTCGACTCTACCTCTGTATCTCCAAATCCACTATACACTTCTGTTTGTGAATCGTAAACATCGTATCGAACATAGGCAGTTTCGTAATATTCGCTATCCTTATTCGGGAAATATTGTGTCAACTGAAACCAGTCATCCCATATTTTTGATTTACTGACATTTATCATACTTGGTAGTATCTCTCCAAGTTCATGACTCATATAAGCCGGTATGAGGTCGCCTTCTTTTCTATATGAATACCTCATTGTATTTTGCACAACTGAATCTATCTGGGTTCCCCCTCCTTTCATCTCTTTCACAAAATAAAATTCCGACTTCGAATTTACGCCCAACTCATGCAACTTTAGCGCAAGCTCATAAGGGCATATGAAATTTTTATATACACTAATCATGTTGTAAAACATAAAGTAAAATAGTATGCATCTTATTTTAATCACATAATTTTGTATCATAAAACTGATAAGAAAATGATCAAAGGTTATAAATATAGATTAGATCCTACACCAGAACAGATTGTCCAAATGGAGAAAACATTTGGCTGTTGTAGGTATGTCTATAATTGGGCTCTTGATCTGAAAATTAAAACTTATCAGAGTGAAAAACGATCTATGTCAGCGGTTGATTTATGTAAGCAACTAACGTTACTCAAAAAAGATGAGAACCATCACTGGCTTAATGAAGTATCTAATGAGTGCTTGCAACAATCTATTCGCTGTATGGATAGTGCCTTCACCAAATTCTTTAGAGAACATACCGGTTTTCCCAAATTCAAATCCAAACATAGAAGTAAGAATGTTTTTAAGAATGTCAATTCTGTTAAGTTTGATTTTGAAAACAACAGAGTTAAGATTCCTATCATTGGTTGGGTGAAGTTTTTTGCCAATCGATCTTTTGAAGGTAAGATTGGTACGATAACAATATCCAAATCATCAACCGGTAAGTTCTATGCAAGTATTTTAGTAGATGACGGAATCCCTAATCCTGACAAGTTTATTATTAACCCCGATACAACAGTAGGAATCGATGTAGGGATCAAGGATTTCGCTGTTCTTTCCAACGGGCAGGTTTTTAGTAATCCGAAGTATTTGGAATCTGCGCAGAAAAGATTAGGATGCTTGCAAAGAAGAATGTCTCGTAGAAAGAAGGGAAGCAACCGGTATAAGAAGGCAAAGCATGGTGTTGCCGTCTGTCATGAATGGATTCGAAACCGTAGACAAGATTTCTTACACAAGGTCAGTAAGAAGATAGTAAGTGAAAACCAAACTATTATCATCGAAGACCTCAATGTAGGAGGTATGTTGAAAAATCATTGCCTTGCTAAGGGTATTGCTTCTGCATCTTGGAGCGAGTTCTTCAGAATGCTGCAATATAAATCGGATTGGAAGGGCGTGAATTTGACTCGAATAGGTAGATTTGAGCCGAGTTCTAAGATGTGCGGATGTGGGTACATACATAGTGATCTTAAGTTATCGGATCGTGTATGGACTTGTCCCGAATGTGGTTACGTCAACGATCGTGATTTACTTGCAGCAAATAACATCAAAAAGTTTGGGTTAGAAAAGCAGAATCTTCTAACCCAAGAAAATATTAACAAAACACCGGTGGTGAACTGGGAAGGGGACGTGGAGTTGTCGGCGGTAGTCGGAGCGGTGAAACGTCAAAATGTACTGGTGTAAACTGGTATATAATCACCTTTTGATATTTCATGTTATTCTATATTTTCGTTTCTGTAATCCCCGGCATAGTCCAACCATACCCTGTAATCATTTCTGTACTTGGCCGCCTTTATTTTCATATTCCGGTATATATTCTTATTCACATTTTCGCCAAGTACTCTCCCTACCTCCTTCTATAAGACCGCCCCGATAAGAGGATAGACGTCCGAATAATTGCCTTCACACTTCTCGAAATCTATCACCTTGTTCCCTATTGCCCGCTCCAATGCCTTATCCATTGCCTTCACGATGGATTCTTGCACATTTTTATATCTATTGATAAAATCCTGTCTTATAGATACCATATCTCCTTCTTTAATAC